>ENA-ORCP01001218-ORCP01001218.1-human-gut-metagenome-genome-assembly--contig:-NODE-1218-length-22617-cov-5.135315_pt1 | contig 22617 bp, 30 predicted proteins | sample MGYA00242990_ERZ507991 | MGnify/ENA primary metagenome ERZ507991 (study PRJEB26167, sample SAMN06115496) | human gut metagenome | host: Homo sapiens | place: China:Henan | collected 2015-05-07... | reverse complement strand
GCCCTTGACTTTGAGCGCCTCCAGTTGCTCGGCGGTGAAGTCGCTGTAGGTAAAGGCGTCTCCGGTGTCTCCTTTGTTGCCTTTGTCGCCTTTGTCTCCCTTGTCGCCTTTCGCGCCGGGGTCGCCTTTGTCGCCCTTATCGCCTTTGTCTCCCTTGTCGCCTTTGACCTTGAGCGCTTCAAGTTGTTCGGCGGTGAACATATCATAGGTAAATGCCGCGCCGGTATCTCCCTTGTCGCCCTTCAGGCTGGCCAGCCATTCGGCTTCCGTGCCGGTATAGCCGTGTTTCTGTGCAATCGCGTAGGCGGACAGATAATACCCCTTGAAGCCCGCCTCGCCGGTCTTCGGGTGGTAGGTCCTTACCCACCACTGCACAAATGCGGTGTACGCCGTGTTGAAATGCTCGGTCATGTTGGCAAGCTCGGCATATTCGCGGTTGACCTCGTGCAGCGCGCAGACCAGCCGCAGCCAGTAGATCTCCGCGTGCGGACGCTTGACCGTCAGCGTCAGCGTCGCCGCCGTGTCGGCGGTCGGCTCTGCCACAAGGTCGAGCTCCGTCTGTGACAGCAGCATCACGCCGCCCATCAGCTCAAGCTCAAAGTTGTAGAGGACGTTCAGCTTCCAGGCGAGCGGCATTTCGTTGTCGCAATACGCATCGGCGATCTTGATCACCTTCGCGTATGTCATTTCGTTCATACTTCCTCCTTGAAAAAAATGCGGCGGGGACGGAAAAACCGTCTCCGCCGCCTGATGCGCCGTGGAAAAAATCAGAGCGTTTCGCCGCCTGTAACGCCGCCCGCGATCATGTGGCGGAAGTCCACGAAGCCGCCGGAGAAACGCGTGTACGCGTCCCACACGTTGTTCTTCGTGTCCTTGTCCTCGTGCGACTCGACCTCAAGCGATACACGGTTCTGGAACACGTTGCCGTCATTCCGCTCGTTGTACTTAGAATCGAGCAGGATAAACGGCACGGCCCCCGATGCCGGGATCAGGAAGTTGAGCGCCGGGTGGATGATGACGTTCCACTGGCCGAACAGGTAGTTGAAGCCGTTGTTGGCCGAGCCGGGGTCTTTCTCCGAGCCAATCGCCTCAAAGACAGCCTTCTTCAGCGTGTAGTCGTTGGGAATGATGATCGTGTCGGGCGCAACGCCGAGCTCCGCGCCGCTTTCGTCCTTGACGTTCTGCTGCACGGTCGAGAGCTTGCCGAGTACATCCTTGGAAAAGGCGTCGGCGTACATGTTGCAGTAGGTCTTACTGCCCGACTTGTGCGTCTTGGAAAAGACACACTTGCTGTCGTAGCAGGTCGTGGCATAGTCGCGGCCGCCTATCGTGTACTTGTCCTTGCCGCCGAGCGCCGCGCCGAGCAGACCCATCAGAAAGTTGTCGATCGTGCGGTAGTAGCCGCTCGTCAGCTTGGTGGCTCCCGCGCGCTGGATAATGCGCTTCATGTCGCCGTGCGCGTCGTCGATGATCTCGCGCGTGATCTGCATCCGGCTCTTCCAGGTCTCATTTTCGATGATCTTCAGCTCGCGCTGTGCGAAGCTGTTCTCAGGCGGATTGCCGCCCTCTCCGACGGGCTGCATCTCGCCCGCCGCGGTCAGGCCGCCGTAGCCCTCCGCAAAGTTGGTCGAGGTACGCTCTGAAAAGATCTTCAGCGCAAGGCAGTTTGCCCGGTCCTTCGCTTCCTGTTCCTCGATGAAACTGGCAAGCGGGACCTGAATGTCGCCGTACAGCTGCTTAAACTGGCCGCTTGCTTCCGAAATTGTGATATTCACCATGTTTTGTTCACTCCCTTCAAATTACGACGAGGTCGTAGGATCTGCATCCACCACGCGGAAGATGACGAGATCGCCGACCGCCTTGCCGGCAAACGACGCGACCTCAAGGCAGCCGCCCGCAGCGGCGCCGACGGATGCCGCATCCGTATGCAGCTTGAACTTTTTGCCGATGCCGATGGTCGATGCGGCAGCGCCCAGCGGCGCGATCAGCACCGTGTCCTCCGTGATCTCGCTGACCGGGATCAGACTGCCGTCGCCGGTCGTTTCGATGTTGCTGATATAGCGCGGCTTGTCGGTCGCACCGCAAAGGTCGAGACCGCCGCTCGCGCTCATTTTGAGCGCCGTGCCGACCTTGACCGCCTTGCTCGCGAGGAGCGGCAGATAGGTCAGCGCACCGTGCGCCTTCTGAAAAATGTACATGTTACTTTCCTTTCTTCGGTTGATATTTTTTGAATGCGGCAACCGCCTCCGCGCGCGTAGCGTTCGGGTGCAGCTGCCTGTAGTTTTCGAGCTGCCTGTCGCTGATGGTGTAGGCATCACCGACAGAGCCGGATGTCTTTGTCATGTGCGCCTTGGACGCAACCGCATTGTAAGCCGCCTGCTTTGCCCCCTGCCGTGCGCGGTCAACCGTTGCCATCTCGTAGGCGCGGCCGAAGGAATATCCGGCGCCGACCAGCTTCTTGATGTCGCCGTATTCGGGCAGCGCGTACAGGTCATCAAAGGACCTGATGTCCGGGTTCAGCCTTGTAACCTCGGCGATCGCCGCATCCAGCGATAGGCTTTCCGCGCGGCGATTGGCTTCCGCCTCTGCATTTTCCGCCGCCGCGATGGCGTCCTCGGTGGCTTTCACCATCGGGTCACCGGCGATCGCCTCGCGGATTGCATCCGGATCCACGCCGGCGCGCCGCAGCTGTTCGTCCGTTCGACCCGCGTCCCGGTGCGTGATATAGGCACGGAATTCCTCCGGCGTCGTCACTTTTTTGCCGGTTGCGGGGTCGGTCAGGTCAAGCGCGGCAAGCATTTCGCGCTGCGCGTCCGTTTTTGCCGTGTCCATCTCGCGGGCACGGCGCGCGGCGGCTTGTTTGCCCCTCTCCGCGCGGCTCTGTGCCGCTGCGGGCGGCATCTGCCCACTTTCGGCATCGTCACTTGCGGCAGGGGCGGCGACCTCCTGCGTGTTTTCGCCTGCGGATGTGTCATCCGCCGTCGTGTCCTCGTCCGGCGCTTCCTCGGCGACCGAAGAATGTTCCGTATCATGCGTGCTGTCTTCGGCAGGGGCGGCGACCTCCTGCGCGTTTTCGCCTGCTCCCGCGGGAGCCGTCACTTTGATTTCTTCGCCGTTTGCGTTAAAAATAGGCATTCTGCTTCTGCTTCTCCTTACTTGTTTTTCTTGCCGGAATTTCCGCCGGTGCGGAGGTCTGTGCCGCGGATGACCTTGCTCTGCGGCTTGCGGTCATTCGCAAAAGGCGCTTTCACCACCTGTGCGCCGCCGTTTTCGATTCTGCCCGCATACGTGGGCTTCTTCGTGTTGCTCATGCTGTATTCTCCTTTCTATTCGATTTTCTATCAGATCACGGGGCTGCCATCGCCGCCCACGACTGATGTATTGTCCGTTTCCGGCATCATGCCGACCGCTGCCGCGCGCGCCTGTGCCGCCGCTGCTTCTTCCGCCTCGCGCTGCTTGGCCTCGAGGTAGCGGCGCGTCTGCCCGGCGAGCGGGTAGTGCAGTTCCTCACGCATTTTCCAAAGATGGATCAGCGCGGCAGGGTCGCCCGGATTGCCGTATGCGCCGGATTGATAATCGGCAAGTACCTGCTGCCACAGTTCCGTCCGGTCGCTCATCAGGCTGAGCGAGCTGTCGCAGGCAAAGAGATAGTCGTCATCCCAGCACCATGCGCCGTCCGCGTCCCGCGTCAAAAACTCGTAGCGGCTCCATGTCTCGTACTGCTCGTTGCCCTCGTCGTCGCGGTAGAGCACGTCGTGCTCGTCGTCATCATAGGCAAGCAGCAGTTTGAAGATCAACTCGTAGATACGCGCCCATGCGGCCGCCTTCATCGTGCGCTTGGATGCAAGCCGCCCGGCAGCCTGCGCCGCCGAGGTCTGCTTGGCAATGCCGCTTTTCGCGGAGGAATCATAGCGCCCGAGATAGCTGTCCGTGATGCCGACCAGGTTCTTCGCTTCTTCATAGATCGCGTTTTTCATGGTCAGATGCTGCGAGATGTTTAGCTGCAAGTCCTGCAGGCGCACCATATCCGCCTTCGCCGGGTTTTCAAGGCGCACAACATTCAGGCCGCCGTCCGCCTCGATCTCCGCCTCGTCCGGCAGGGATAGCAGCGCGCCGAATTTCTGCAAGCGCTTGAGAATTTCGCGTTCGCACAGATTGATGCTGGCCTGTTGGTCCTCGATCAGATCCGCATCGGACACGCCGAGCAGCTGATTCGGCGCGGAAATCGACTTTTGCAGCACAATCGGCAGCATTCGCGGCTTGTAATAAGGAATCTTTTCGGGCGTTCCGTCTGCATGGCGGGCCGGAATCACGCTGCCGTCCGGAAGCGCGATGTCGTAAAGCAGCGTCTCTTCCGCCGCAACTTCGTCGCGCCATCTGTTCCCGCCGCACGCAGGGCAGATCTTGCCTTTCGCTTTCTTCCTGCCCGAAAACAGAGCGAAAAGCGGATTTTCCGCGGCGGCTTCCCGGTTTTCTCCCTCGCCGTCCGGCGGTTCCGGCGCGCCGCAGTCCGCGCATACGCGCAGATGCCGCGCCTCAAAGTCCTCCACATCGTACAGCACACGGTCACCGCACCATACAAACTTGCCGATGCCGCCGTCCGCGTTCCGGTAATAGCAGATGCGCACCGTGACAAAATCCTCGGCAGGTTCGCTTTCGCCAAAGGCGCTGCGTGCGGCGGGTTCATCCTCGGCTTCCTCCGAGACGTCCGCGCCGTACATGCGTCTGACTGTTTCTTTCGATTGTCCCAGCTCCAGGAAGATGTGATCCATCTCGTCGATGTCGTTCGCACCCGCCTGCGGGATCACATTCTGCACATGCCGGTAGGACAGCACCACACCGCCGTGCGTGTAGTGCGACTGCGCCGAGTTGTCCCATTCCGGCTGCCAGTAGCAGCCGCCCTGCAAGGGGACGCCGCGCTCGGCGAGGTCAATCATCTCGGGCGTCGCCAGCCGTGTGACGATGTCGTTGATGCGATGCTCGATCTTGCGCGCCTTTGCCTCGTTTCCGCGCTTTGTCGCCGTCACCTTCACCGGGTAGATAGATGCATCCACCTGACTTTCGATCAGCTCGGCAATGATGTTGTAGATATGCGGCGTCTCATCGGCGGCGTCAGCCGCATCCGAGACGACTGTCACATCGCGCAGGCCGCGGTAGAGCGCTTCGCGGTGTACAAACAGCTCGCGTTCCTCGCTCTGTGCCGCCTTGTCGCGGGAAAATACGTTTTGCCAGTGATGCAGTCTTTCTTCGTTCATCTGCGTTTCCTTTCGGGCTTCGGTTTGCCCCATTTTTGTATCAGCTCCGCCTTGATGTCGCTCCGTGCCGCGCGGTAGTCCTCCCACATGGAGTGCGTCCACTCGACAAGCGCGGTCTCATCCTCGCGCGATTGCTGCTCCCGCGCGTGGTAGGCGATCGCCAGCGACAGCACCAGGTCGTCGTGCGCGCCAACCGCCGCCTCCGGGCGCAGCTTGTCGTTGCGGATAAAGGTCAAAAACTCCTCCAGCGTGTCGGTGTCGTTCACAAGCGCCGGATTCTCCGAGAAAATGCGCAAGAGATCGCCGAGGATCACCGGGCGCGTGATTTTTGTCGTTACAAAGCCGTATGCTTTTTTGTAGCTGCCGCTGTAGCTGTCAAAGCTCTCGCGGATGTACTGATGCTTGTAGCCGATGCGATCCAGTTCGTGGACCGTGTAAGTCGAGAAGTTGCACTCCACGGCAACAAGCGCGTCATTGTACATGCGGCCGAGCGCGGCGAGCTGTCCGGGGAACGCCGTCTCGTCCATCCGCCCGTGCAGCACGGCAACCTGCTCGCCAGTCACATTGTCGATGACGTGCGCCGCGAAGAAGTCGCTGCCCTCTCCGGCCGTGTCCGCGCCGCAAACATACGGGCGTCCCGCGCGCGGCTCTGCGTAGATTTTGATAAAACCGTCTGCCGCACAGCGGAATCTGCCGCCCTCGAACAGACCGATGCGCAGCGGCTTCGGCGCAGCGTCCCGTCTGGCAATCACCTTGTCGGTCGGGAAAATGCTTCTGTAGGTCGAGCCCCAGTGCCCGAGGCAGTAAACTTCGTAATAATACGGGTCTGTTTCCCTGAATTGTTCCAGCGTCAGGATGTCCTCGGCGTCCAGATAGCGGTTGTCCTTATAGCTGCTCTCGTGTACGCGGCAGCGCGCATCCGGCGCATCAAAGAATCGCTTTTTCAGCCAGTGCGTGACCGAAACCGGATTAAAGGTCAGGATCATCTGCCGGTAGTGCGGCGACTTGCCGCGCATACGGATGTCCAGCTGCCCAAAGTCGCTCTCGCTGATTTCGGTCGCTTCCTCGATCCAGATGTCCGTGATCTCATAGATGGATTTCAGGCGCGAAACATCGTTCAGCCCCACGCAGTAGATCACGCTGCCGGAGGGAAAGCGAATGTCAAAGTTCGTGCGGTTCGCCTCGATCGGCATGCCCGGATAGTATTGCGCCGCCAGGGCAAGCAGCTGCTCAAAAATGCTCTTGCGGATGTCCTCTTTGACCTTGCGGCAGCAGAGAAAGCGGTGTCCGCCCTCGCGCATACAGCGATCCAGGACCTTATGCGCCGCAAAGTTGCTTTTGCCGCTGCCCGCGCCGCCCTTGAGCACAAGATAGCGGTGTCGGTCGTTGTATAGCGACAGAAACGCCGTGTTGGAGGTGTCGCGCAGGGACTTGTACCAGACAAGCGCGTCGTCAAGTGCCGCTTTCGTCCGCGTCGATAAAGCCATTTTCGATCATTTCGCGCAGCAGCTCGGCGCGCTCCGCGTTGGTCATCGGAACGGCCTGTGCCGCCTCGTCCTTCTGCGCCGCCGCCGTCAGGGTCTCCAGCGAGAGCTGCACCCCCTTGATGTTCCGTGCCTCCGGATCGCTGATGCGCTCTTCAAGGTAGGTCGTGATGACAGCGCGTGCGGCTGCCGCAGCATCGGCAAACCTCGCGCTTTTTGCAAGCGCGGAAAATGTATGGCGGGAAATCCCGAGATGCGCACACAGCCCGCCAACAGTCGGCGGCGTGAACCATACGAGCTTGGTCATCGGGCATCCGCTTCGCGCCGTGACCGGGACCGTACGCTTGATCCATTTTCCGTCCGCGCCCTTTTCCCATTCTTCGCGCTCGACCGGCACCACCGCGCTGATAGACTTAAAATAGTCATCGCACAGCGCAGCAAACTCTGCAGCGCTTCGGAATTTCCTTTCTTTCAATTTTCCCGCCCCTCTCCCGTGACCGCTCTGTCACCTCGTCTATATCCACTATAGCACAAATTTCTTTCAGTTATCGCACACTTTCGGAACGCCGAAAAAGCCCGTAAACACAAGGCTTCCGGGCTTTTTTTCGTGGAAAAATGTGAAACTTATTTTTTACAGTTCCACGCCTCATAAAACGCACGGCGCAGATCGTAGAGCAGCCGCTCCGAGTAATAATGCTCCAACGCGATGCGGCGGATCGACTTGCCGCTTGTCACCACGGCAAACAGCGCACGGTATTTCTGCCGATCGCCGTGCGTCACCGTGTAGCACAGCCGTTCAATCTTTTCCTGCACCGCCGGCGGCTGTGCATCATAGCGGCGGCAGGTGCGGTAGATCATCTGCTGCTTGGCATAGCCCATCTTCAGGCTGCGCATCTTCTTCTGTGTCTTCATCGTCTGCCTCCCGTGATGTTACCCGTGATGTTATAGGTCATGGCTTTGCGGCACAAAAAGACCGTCACAAACGTGCCGGACATCGGCGGCGCGCCCGGGTCGGCCGCGTCGAAGCTGTCGATCTGCGTCTTGTAAATATCGTAGTCCGGGTAGCGTTCGGCAAGGTCCGTGAGATCTCCCGTCTCGACGATGCGGTCTACCGCCGCGCGTGAGATCGCGCCGATGCTTTCGCGCACCTGCGGCTCGACCAGGTTGCGGCTGCGGCTGTACTGCTTGTCCGTCTCCTTTTGCTTGTCGTAGATGATGTACTTCGACAGGCCCGTCAGCCCGCCGTCCTCGTAGTCGCCGTCCTTGCCGCAGGCAAATTCCAGCGGCGCCGCGTAGACATAGCTCTTGCCCGGCAGCCCGCCGTTGTTCCACATGCGGCGGAAGAAATAGGGATTGTCGGTCAGTGCCGGGCAGGCGTTGACAACAAGGTGATGATGCACGCGGCCGCCGTGCTTGCCGCGCTCGGTGCAGTATATGTATTTCAGCTCCGCGCCCGCCCGCTTGTACGCGCGCTTCAGGCGGCGCAGAAAGCGTCGGATGCAGCCCTGCGCCGCCTCGATGTCCGGGCTTTCTCCGTCATAGGATAGGCGGATCGCGAAGTCAAGGTCGGTGAAGTTCGCGTGCAGCAGATCCCGCAGATGCAGCTCGCGGCGCTTTTGGTTGTACTTTTCCTGCGCGGCCGAAGACGGCCGGAATTGCTTTGTCCGTCTGCCCCTGTGATAGTTGCGCACCGGGAAGTAATGCACACGCAGATAGTCTCCCGCGGTGATCTCCACCTGCTTGATTCGTGTCGCCATGTTTGCCTCCTGCGAAATTGATCTTAAAAGAGGGCGTCCGCGCCCTCTCTGCCGGTGATGGAAAATCAGAGATTTCCCACACCGGCATTCACGCCCCGCCCGGCTCGCGCCGGGATATATTTTTTTGAGTGAGATAAAAAGAAAATATCTGTCTCCCTCTCTCCCATTCCTCACGCGCGTACCCGCGCCCGCGATACGCGCCTGTCGGTTTCCTTCTATATGTAAATGGTCATAAACTTAACATAACATGCAGGGATTCAAAGCGGCGGATGCCGCTTTGTTTTTTCAAATATCCTGTTCGGCGTCCGGAGAATCGAACTCCGGCAAAAACCACAACGCCGTTATCCTTTCGAAAATCTTAAAAAAGTCACCAACTTGGTGGTTTTTTTGAAAAAAACTGTTGACAAACCACCCACAAGGTGGTATAATTTAATCATCGGGGGAACGGAGATACCCCCGGAATCAATCCCAAAACAAAAAACGGAGGAACAAGAAATGTTTAAGGTTGTAAACGAAAACGGCAAGGCACTGGAAATCGAACTTAAAAGATGGGACAACGGATGGACTGACATGGGCGACGAAGAAGTCATCTATCAAAGTTTTTCCTATGACAAACGTCTGCTTGAAGGCACGGACGGCTGCGCTTTCGTCATCGCCGACAGTGATTTGGACGACTGGAAGAAGTATGTTAAAGACTGGGCACGCGCCGAAGCCGAAGGCTTTGACGACGGAATCGAAACCGAATCGGAACGCCGCGAAGAGGCAGAAAACCGGGCGGCGTTTATCAACGGCAAACTGGTCAGCACAAGGCCGCTGTCAACATACATCTGCGTTATCGGCGAGAGAGAGTACAAGGTACACACGCGCAGCGCCATGGTATGCGCCGACAAGTACGCGGCGTATGGTGTTGACCAGGTCGTAACAGTTAAGACCACGGGCGGCAAGACAATCAGCCAAGTACGCTGGACGCCGGATGGCGTCGGCAAATACTACAGATGTGTGGTGGACTGATATGACAATCAAAGAAGCACGCAAAGCCGCAGGGCTTACACAGCAGGGGATGTCCGATTTGCTCGGCATCCCCAAGCGGACGCTTGAAAACTGGGAAAGCGGGAGGTCACTTCCGCCAGAGTGGGTTGAACACCTGATTGTGGAAAAACTTGAAGACATCGAAAGGGAAAAAAACATGTACAACCTTGAAGAAGCCGCCGGCAAAAATGCGCTTATCATGTGCTGCGGCGAGAACACCGTCATAGTAGCCAACATCGAAGGCATCGGAAACGGCATGCTGCCCTTTGTCAATCCGTTTGGCACAAGCATCATGCCATGGAAAATAGACGGCGAGCTAAGCAGGCCCGAGCCGGTCGAGGACATCCGGGAGGAGCTGCCCGGTACAGTGTGGATGATTGACGAAAATACATGCGATACCGACATGGATATTGCGTGGGACTACAACGGCGACATCTCCGCCCTGTTCGGCATCCGCACCGGGTATGCAGACCCGGACATGTACAACGGCAACTACAAGGGCAAGGTGTTTTATCTCGACCGCGGTTCGGACGAGGAGTACAAATTTATCGTCCCTGACTGCTGGGATTGACACGCAAAGGCGGGATTCTCCCGCCTTTTTTATTTTCTACTTGACAAACCGCACCGGCTGTGCTATCCTATAAGCGCCAGAGCGATTTGGCATGTCACGCAGTGTCTCCGCACTGCGCGCGGATTGAAACAAAAATGAGATTGTACTCGCGGTGTAGATCCCGATCAGATTTGCATCGGCAACGAGGCAAATCGCAAGAAAGCGACGGTTTTCGTCGCTTTTTTGTTTTTTGCGCACCGTGAAATTACTCTGTTTTGTCCGCTGCCGTCGCCGCCGCGAGAAACGCCTCCATCTCCTCGTACTGTGCAACGGCATTCTTTGCTCTTTCGTAGGCGCTTTTCATCTCTTTTAGCGCGCCTCTCGTCATCTCGATCACCGCCTCCGGCACATGCACATTTTCGGTTTTTTCGGGCGCCCGGCACGGTTTACCGGTGGGGGCGGCCTGCTCGCATACCTCTGCCGTCTTGGTTGGCTCTGTTTTCACCGCCTTCTTTCCGTGCCGCTGGTACTGCCCGTAGGTCATCTTGTTGATTTCGCCCGCATCGTACAGGATCTTCGCGATCTCGTCCTTGCCGACGGCATTCAGATCCGCCAATATGCCGATCTGCTTCTTCTGTTCCTTTGCCTCCTTGTAGGATCGCACGATCTCTCCGTAGCTCATCTGCATAAAGTATCATCTCCTGTTATTCTTATTTGTAATGTTCACTCTGCATCCACATAGCACCAGCTCTGCGGCGGACGGGTAAGCGTTTTGCCGCATCTTTGCGTTTGCCCGGCGCGGAAACAATGGTATTTGTATGTGCAGCCGCTTTCGGTCGCATAGGGGCACTTGTCCGCTTTCCAAAAACTCCGCAACTCTTTCGGCTCGTCGTAGATTTTGAGGTCGGAAATATGCCAACCATACAGCCATCTCCCGTCAGCATAGTTTTGAAAATCTTCCGGATGAATACACGCACGGTTAAGGTCAAAATCATTCCAACGTGTGTAATCCTCATATCGGAAAGAGAAAATTGTATCGTCATCGTATGTGTCTATGTTGTCACACACAAACTCGCCGATGACCTTGCCGTTACCGTTCACCTCACTGCAAAATGGTGAGCTTGCGTCAGGGACTTTGCAGAAAACAGTTTTTTCTGGTCTCATGCATTCGGGGTAATCTTCGGGCTTAAACACATATTTCGTAATCATTTTCGGCTTGGTGCAGTAAATATAGCACTTGAATGGTACAGGGATCTTCGGTCGCGTCTTGCGCACTTCAATCGTTTTCCTGCCCGATGCTATGAGTTCACACCACTTCGGGTGGATGCTTATAAGTACAGATTTCATGCGCTCACCCCCTTACACATTTCCGGCAGGTTCGCCCGCACCAGCGCGGCTGGCACAGGCGGCGTCACCGTTGCATCGCTTGTCCTGGCAGCTCCACGGCGGATCTGCGTATATAACGCTGTATTTTTTGTTTGGAAAAGGTATCATTGTTTGCCTCCTCGATATATTAAAACGAACACTCACAAGGTAGTTGATCATCGTCTGCAACCAGCCTGCGAGCTATCGCCCAAAATTTCTGCGGTTTTATCTTTTCGGTAGCGGGCAAGCCTTTTGCTTTGAGATCTGCAAATTCTGCCTCAAGATCTTCAAGATAGCCCTGCGGCAATATGCTGTAACCAATCTGCTCCTCCGCCCATTTTGCTTTGGCCCACACATCTTGGTAAAGACAATAAACAGTAAACCAATGCTGCTTTCCTGCTTTAAGGCACCCGATGCAATTAGCGTGATTAAAAATTTCATAGGTTATAGGGCGATCAATACCAATTTCCTCGGTAGAAAAGATGCTCCTTTCGCCCTTATAAAGCGGGTATTCTGTCCCGTAACCCATTGCCGCCATAATACCAGCACGGCGAGTAATACGCACAGTTTCATTGCTATCAAACCCGTACACAACCGCAACATCATCTCGCATACTGCCTTTTACCACAGGGTAATTTTCAGCAAGCCAAGCGGTAAAGGGCTCTGTTTTCAGTTTGTTTGTGCACAACGCCTTGCCGGGTCTACCAGCAAATATTGTGCCCAGGCTCACGCACACATCAAATTGATCTTTATCCTCGTAACCCGGCATATTGGCGTATGTAATGGGCAAGTCCAAATAATCAGCCACCTCTTGCTTAAATCGCTTTATGTCTGCGTGCTCCGATCTGGGGCAAAGGTCATGGTTGAGCAGTATTACATTTTCTTTTCCATAGCGGCGTACCGTTTCAATGGCTGCAAGCGCAGAGGAGTGGCCACCGGAAAAACACACAATGTGCATCATATAAGTTACCTCCTTACGCCTTTTGCCTTGATGCTTGCGGTTAACTCGGCAAGGTCGCCGAGATCCTTGCGCGGGTTGTCCGGGTGATGATGCAATAGCCCTATCGGGATGTTTACGATTTCGCCGGTGACTTCTTCTGTGTAGACAAAGTTGTTTGTCATGTTGCTATTTGTCATTTTGTACTCCTTCTCGTGTTTTTGATTGCTTTCTCAGCTTCTTCGCGGGTTCCGAATACACCGCCGCCGACGACATACATCCACGAAGTAATGTTTCGTCGCGGGGTGATTGACGCGGTGCATGGCGATTGCATCCGGATCATGGTTGATTGCAATGTCCACGCTGCGCCCAATCGCCATTTCGATGCCGGTCGAAGCCCCTCCGCCTCCGGCAAAGTTGTCTACAACAAGCCCGGTCATCCTATCACGCCTTCCTTTCACACCACATCGTGCAGCACCTGCGCCACCGCCTGTGCCTCCGCCTTTGTGTACATCTCAAGGTCATCCGCACCGAACCGCAGCAGCACCGCGTCGCCGCGCACAAATGCACCGCCGAGCACGGCGGTCGCGGTCGCATTCAGCTTGCCGTCCGGCCGGTCGCCCTCTCCTGTGACCAGTAAGAGACCGTTTCCCGCACTGCGATACCACAGCGACCCGCCGACAAGCCCGGACAGCACCCGACCGACCGGACTGCCGTCGCTCACACGCTTGACATACAGATGCGTCTCTGCCGGGATGACCACCACATAGTTTTTCTCGGCTTTTTTCACAGATCTGCCTCCGCCGCAGCGCGGGCAGCATCTTCAAGCGGGCTGTTCTGCGGCAAAACAACCGTCACCACAGGCAGCATCTTCACGGTCGCATCGGCAATTTCGGCTGCCTCCTTTCCGGCCGACTTTTCAACCTCAGATGTCGTGATCTTCAGCGCCGCCAAAATATACGTCAGTTCTTCGCGATAATACGGATTGATCGCATCGACAAGCACCGCCGTGTAGGCCTGTACGACCTGCCGCAGCAGACGGTTGTGTGCTTCTCCCGGCTCAGTCCCCGAAAGTACAAGCTGCTTCAGCTCCTCCAGCTTCGCATAGGCTTTTTCTCTTGTTGTCATTTTTCGTTCCCGAGCGGAATCTCGTGCCGCTCGACTCCTTCCTTGTATCGGATTGTGATTTCAATTTTCTCCGGCAGCTCACGCGGCTCGGGAAGCCGTGCAAGATAGGCCTGTACCGCCGTATTCATCTGTGCCCGCACGGTTTCGTCAGTTCTCCCCGGCAACGCCCGACACCTTCTTTCCTTCGACGCGGTCCACCGTGATCTTGTTCCCGCTGATGGCGATGCGCACCGTACAGATCGCCGGCACAACGACCGTCACCTTCTGGACGTCCCCGCGGCCGATCAGATCCACCAGCGCGCACAGCGCAAAGACCGCGCCGTCGGCAAGCGGGACAAGCCCGCGCGTCTCCGCCCCCGCGCCGAACAGATCGTGTACGATCTTCTTTGCCTCCTTGGCGGCATTGACCCGCTTGCGCCGTGCCGTCGCCTCAAAGCAAAGGCATTCCGCCGTCGCCTCCTCGTCGGTTTCTGCACCCGCGAGCACCTGCCCGCAGTATTCACAAGTTCCCATGTCTGTTTCCTCCTTTAACTCAAATACAACTCAACTGTATCGTCCTTTGTGACGACGGTGCGCTTGTCGAAATCAATGACCGTACCGCCGACTTCCACGCAGTCGTCATCGCATTCCTTTACAAGGTCGGCAAGATTGTCCCGCCCCAGCCCTTTCGACACATGTATCTCTGCGCCCGCCGGGCAGGTCCCCAACAGGTGCATCAACTCGTATACCTTCACGCCCTCTCCCTCCTCTCGTAGGGAATATCAACAAAGCGCAGCGCTATGGGGAAGTCCGACGCATGGAATACCCCCGGCACAAGCCCGGCGTGCGGGTAGAGCCGGATCACGCCGCTGCGGTTGTCCAGATGCCCGCGCAGCGCCCCGGTAAACATGCCGAAGCGGTAGGCGTTCACCACAAACGTGCCTGCGCCGATCTCGCGATCGACCTTAAAGTTGATTCCGTCCCGCATCTGGTTCACCTCCTGCCCGCCGAAAGGCCTCCCGCACACGCCGCTTTGCAATCCGCGCCGCATAGTGCGCCGTGATCTCCCGGTCAAGCCAGGCGACGATCGCGTCCCGGCTCTCTACCGCCTCCACGGCGGCGCAGACGACCGTAAACACCGCCAGTAAAAACCCCAAAATCAAAAGCTCGTTCATGCCGTTTCCTCCTTTGCCGTGCCGAGCCCGAGGTTCTTCAGCTTTTTGAACTTCGCCTCCAGCTTCCCGATGTCCAACCCCCACGCCTTGTAGGCGTCGTCGGTCGGTACAGACAGGTTGTCAATCAGCATCAGTCCGTGCGAGAGCGTGTACTCGCGCGCCGCGCGCTTCAGGCGGCTGAGTGTCGTTGCCGAAGCGTCCGGAAACAGCTTCCGCAGATCTGCCGTGTACAGCGCAAAGGTGCTGTAATACAGCTCCACCGCCACCTCCACGCTTGCAATTCTCGGTGTGTTCATGCGTCCGCCTCCTTTCACTGTACGCCCGCTAACTCAGCGACAGTGCATTCCAACGCCTGTGCGATGGCGACTGCCAGCTGTACGGACAGGGCTTTCGTTCCGCGTTCAATCTGTGTAATCATAGATGGGGTAACACCGACCGCTTCGGCAAGCGCGACTTGCGTCATACCGCGTGTTTCGCGGATATGCTTTAGGTTTTCTCCGATATTCATATCATTTCCTCCTCAAAAAGTGCAATGCCGCTGCCGTTTTTTTCTTTTTCTTGCGCATTGCGTTTTTTCTCCTTTCGTGGTATACTGTGGTTAATCGCTTACTGCGGTTATATTATAACCTAACAAACCTTAATTGTCAATTAAAATATTTTAGTTTTGCAAAGTTTGTTAATGTTGCACAACTTTGCAAACTTAAATTTGTGTTTTGTAGAGGTGCTTCATGTTTAAGGAAAACTTTATAAGACTTTGCAATCAGCGGAAGGAATCGCCTACTTCCGTTTGTAGAAAAGTCGGCATCACCCCCGCAACTTACTCTTGCTGGACGGATAAATCCGTTCCGCGCCGCGCCACTTTGCAGCGTATCGCCGACTATTTCGGCGTATCGGTCGATTACTTGCTCGGCAAAAACGACATCAAAAAAACGCCCCACGGAAGTGAGGCGCTTCAGCAGCTGCTGGACGAATCGAACGCGCACATGGCGGTCGTCATCGGAAAAGGGAAGGAGCGTCGGATCATCGAAGTCCCCGCCGACGCTGAGGAAATCATCCGTTCTACGCTCGAGGCTTTCAAGAACAAAGAAAAGTAATAATTTCAATTCTTATATAAGAGGTTCGATATGTCAAAATTAAGAACAGCAGCTGCCTCTGTAATCGCGCCGCTCGGCGTAATTCTCATGCTTTTTATCAGCGGATACATCTTTGCCGGGGTTGCCAACATCATTGTAAACGTTCCCTTGATTCGTTGGGTTGCGAATTTCACAGTTGCTCGTTTTGGCTGGATCGTGCTTCTTTCCGGCTTGTGTGCAGGCTATACTTATTCATTCGGCAATTTTCTGATTTCGGTTATCGGCAAGAAAAGTCGTGCTGCATACATTGCGGCAGGAATTATTGTCATTTTGATCAGTATTGTATATGCAGTTTTCAGCATTATGGCGCATTCGTTCAACGCATTGAATCTTGCCCTCGGAGGCGTGGGGATCTGCCTGTTCAGCAATGGCTTCAAAATCTGAACACTTTGCACAAAAATGATGAAAATACACTAAACCGGCGACATTTTTCGACAAATTTGTTAAAATCTCCTTAGCGCAACCCTGAAATTTATTTTTAAGGAGATTTCAACCATGGAGAACATCATTCGTATTGCCGACGATTTCGCAAAACAGTACAAACTCGCCTTGCCCCTGCGTCTCGATACCATGAGGCATCTTTGCGATGCCCTCGGGTATAAGCTGTTGACCTACGCCGAAGGCGCCCCCATCCTCGAAAAATTGTCGTTCGATGACTATATGCACTGCCCGGCATTTTGCACGCGCGTGATGGATTGCAATGTCGTGTTTTATGATGATACCTGCAGCGTCGGCACGCGGCTGTTTTCCTTGGCACACGAAATCGGGCATATCGTGCTGCGGCATATCGCAACCGGCGCACTCGGGTATGACGCATCTGATACTGCCCAGGAGCGTGAGGCGGATGCCTTTGCCTACGCTTTGCTCGCGCCGCTCGATGCGCTGCGCGCAGCGCGCGTCCGCACCGTCAAACAGATCCAGCGGATGACGCTCCTGGACCGCGAGCGTGCGGCACATGTGCTCGCAGAATTGCAGGCAGAGCCGCAGGAAGCGCCGCAGATAAAGCCGACACGCCCGCTTCCGGTTTTCTATGCAAGCGTCGGCGCTGCGCTTGCGCTCGTCATCGCGTCTGTGTCAGTAGTGATGTATTTTCGAACCCCCACATACACGCACGACACAGCGCAGTCGCAGACATTCGTCATCACCGCGCGTACCCGCGCAGAACCAACGCCGACCGAACCGACACTTGCTGCCGCAGCCCTCTCCGCCGATGAAGCCGATGCGCCAGAGCAGGAAGAAACCGTCTATATCACAAGCCACGGCGAGCGGTATCATAAAGCGACTTGTTTTCAGATTCAAAGCAGAAGCACGCACGCCGTCTCCATATCAGAAGCGGCCGCGCTTGAAAAAACGCCCTGTAAATGCTGCTTTTGCGACTGAAATCAGAATTTGAATAGGGAGAAAAACATGAAGAAATTCTTTTCAGCATTGTTTAGACACATTTTCGACTTTATTACTTTACTGGTGTTCTCCGTTGTAATCGTGCCGCCGTTCCTTGCTTTGAATGCGCCTGCATGGCTGCTTGCAGCAGCGACCTTGCTTTACCCTCTGGCATTTAATTATCTGCCGACAGCGACAACGATAGCAGATATTATCTTGTGGATCGTCGGGCTTGTCTGGGTCATCTGTGGCAAAACGCTTTTTCGCGGCATAATCGGGCCTGCCTTCCCGATCATATACTATGTACTCTTTGCATTGTTCTTTCTCTATTTGCTGTCTGCCGCCTGCAGCGCAAAAAGGAAAAGGCCGGCGGTGCAGGAAAAGATCGAACGGCGCGGGAACAATATGGCACAAACGGATCGTTTACAAGATGAAAGCGAACTATGCGAAGCATCCGCAAAAACAGAGCAGGATATGCAGACATATAATAGCTGCGTGCATGCGATCGAAAGAGCGACCGGATTCATTGCGACTTCAGTAGTTACACTTGCAAGCCACACCGAACGCGGTCATGCTGAACTCTGCGATTTGATCCTGCCATTCTTCGCATTGGGCGCCTTGGAAAGCGAGTACATTTCGCCGTGGGCTCAATACGCAGTGATTCATAGCGACCAAAATGCACTTATAGACGATTTGAATCTTTGGGTTGCCAATTATGTGTACAAGTTGGCGGCTTTGTATGGCATGGAAGACTCGTTTGATGCGATTGTTTCAAAAGGAAATATGTATCGCATTTATGTGTCAGGATTTTTGAAGAAACACGCCGATGACAGCATCCGTTTGGTATGTTACGAACTGTTCGATGCACTTAGTATTTCTCGGCTCTACCTGTCTGAAGAAGATGTCGATTCTGTCGCTGATGCGGTAGACGAAGCCTTTGGAAGGATTATGTATTTAACTATGAAAGACTGCTTGCGCGAGAAGGACTGATTTTTTGTGCAAAGTCGGAATCGAGGTGACTCTCTTGCCCATCTACAAAACCAATAAAAAACGGGACGGGCTGTTCCTCTACACCGTTCGCGTCAACTATACCGACAAAAACGGCAAGGCACACAGCCTCACCCGCGCGGCAGTCGGCGCCGAGGCGGCTAAACTGCTTGAATCCCAGCTTACAGCCGAATATAAGACCGGGCAAATCACGCCCGCCGAGCGCATGACCGTCGGCGAGCTGGCGGCAAAGTACCTTGCCGCAAAGCGCACAGAGGTTCGCCGCTCTACGGCAGAGAAGACGGAACGCATACTGAACCGCTATGTCCTCCCAACCATGCAGAAAGAACGGCTCGATCGCCTGAACGCGCAAAAGCTCCAGGACTGGAAGCAGTCGGTCACGGCGCTTGCACTCGCGCCGAAAACGCAGAAGAACATCTACGGCGAATTTCGCACAATGCTGAACTTTGCCGTCAAGATGGAACACCTTCCCCGCAATCCGCTTCTGACCGTCGGCAATTTCAAAGACACCGATTTCACCCCGCCGACCGACAAACTGCAATACTATACCTCAGATGAATTTTTGCGGTATAAGGCGGCAGCATTGGCGGATGCCGAGGCAAAAGGTACCCTCTCCGAATATGCGTACTATGTTTTTTTCTGCATCGCCTACTATATGGGGATGCGAAAAGGTGAGATCAACGCGCTGCGCTGGTCGGACATCAACGGGGGACTGCTCACCGTCCGCCGATCGGTTACGCAGAAGGTCAAAGGAGAAAGCGCGGTTGAAACGCTGCCTAAGAATAAAACATCCTACCGCACCATCGAAATCCCCGAGCCGCTGATGGAAATTCTCGCAGAATGGAAAAAGCGCCTCGCAGAGCGAGACGCTTATCGGGATAATTACCGCGTATGCGGCGGTGGAGAAAACGGTGTGCTCACAGATTCCAATGTGGACCGTCACAATCGCCGTTATGCGGATATGGCCGGGCTGAAGCATATCCGCGTCCACGACTTCCGGCACAGCCATGCCAGCCTGCTTGCCAACGAGGGCATCAACATTCAGGAGATTGCCCGGCGGCTCGGGCACGCCAAAATCGAAATGACCTGGAACACCTACGCGCACCTCTATCCGCGCGAGAGCGAGCGTTCACTTTCTGTCCTCAATAAAGTAAAATGACAAAACCATTCTGCACATCCCCCAAAATTCGTGTAAATTTCGTGTACGAAAAATGAAAAAGCCCGCAAACACAAGGTTTGCGGGCTTTTTGGTGGAGACAACTGGAATCGAACCAGTGACCCCTTGCATGTCAAGCAAGTACTCTAACCAGCTGAGCTATGCCTCCGTTTGTCGCGTGGATTTATTATAGCACACCCAAAACGAAAATGCAACAGCAAATTTTGATTTTTCAAAACTTTTTTTATTTTTCTATCGAATGCTTGCATTTTTCTATTTTCCTCTTGCATTTTTGCAAAATCCGAATATAATGATTCTGTTTTCAAAAGCTCTCTTTCGGAGGTGACATCCGTGCGGCAAAAAACATCGGACAAACGCAGGCGCGGCGCGGCGTTTGCCGCCTTCTCGCGCCCCGTGGATCTGACGCGCGGCGCGCCATGGCGCGTGATTCTGCTCTATGCCGCGCCGATCGTCCTCTCCTATTACTTACAGCAGATTTACACCCTGACCGACGCCATCATCTGCGGGCAGGTGCTCACCGCCGGGCAGGTGGCGGGCGTCAACGACACCTTTCCGCTGACTTTCATCTTCCTGCAATTTGCCTTCGGCTGCACGGCGGGCTTCAGCGTGATTACGGCGGGCTGCGTCGGCAGCGGGGACGCGCGCGGGCTGCGCCGCTCGTTTGCGGCGCAGATCCGGCTGTCGCTCGGCATCTCCGCCCTGCTGACCGCCGCCGCCGTTTTGCTGCTGCCGCAGCTGCTTGCGCTGCTCGGTATCACGCCCGCGCACGGCGAGGTCTACACCGCGGCGTACACCTACTGCCTGGTGATTTTTCTCGGCATCGTCACGCAGATCGGCTACAACCTCATCTGCGGCATTCTGCGCGCACTGGGCGACTCGTTTTCCGCCCTCGTCTTTCTGCTGCTGTCCACCGTCCTCAATGTGGGGCTGGATCTGCTCTTCCTCATTCCGCTGCGCATGGGGCCCGCCGGGGCGGCGATTGCCACCGTCCTCGCGCAGGCGGTCAGTCTCCTTGCCGGCGCTGTCTACATGCTCCGCCGCTATCCCGCGCTGCGCCCCGCGCGCGCGGACTTCCGCCCGGACAGAAAGCTCGACGCCGCGCATCTGCGGCAAGGCATTCCGCTCGGGCTGCAATTCTCGATTCTTGCCATCGGCATTATCGTGATGCAGGGCGCGGTGGTGCGCTTTGACATCACCCCCGCCGGGACGATGGCGGCGGGCGCGCCTGCGCAGAACGGCTTCGGCGCGGCAAACAAGCTGCTCAAATTTCTGATGGCAGTCTACACCGGGCTCGGCTCGGGTCTGCTCGGCTACAACGCGCAGAACCACGGCGCGGGCAACCGCGACCGCATCCGCCACGGCACACTGCAAACGCTCGGCATGATGCTGATCCTCACGGTCGTCCTCATGGGCTGCGGCGCGCTGCTCACCGTAGGCGGCGCGTACCAGCGCATCTTCCTCAGCGCGGACAAAATCAGTGCAGAATCGCTCCGCTTCGGGGGCACCTACATCCTCGTCGACCTCTCGCTCTATGTGCTGCTCGGGCTGATTCATGTGCTGCGCAACGCCGTGCAGGGCATCTCCCGCGCGGGCTATGTCCTCGCCGCGGGCATCGCGGAGCTGATTGTGCGCTCGCTCATCTGCGCGTTCCTACCCGCGCTGGTCGGCGGCGCGCCGATTGACAGCACCGCGTCGAATGCGGCGTTTGCCGCCGTCTGCTTCGGCGACCCCGGCGCGTGGCTTGCCGCCGATATTGTCCTCGCCATCCCGACGGTGAAGTACATCTTAAAAAAGCAATCCTGACTTCCAGAGGAGGTTTTTTCCTTGAAAAGCACCGCAAAAAAACCGCGCGGCATCAGCGCGGCGCTCGGCGCGCTCTCCCGCCCGGTGGATCTGACGAGCGGCACACCCTGGCGCGTGATTCTGCTCTATGCTGCGCCGATTATTCTCTCGTACTATCTGCAGCAGATTTATACCCTGACCGACGCCATCATCTGCGGGCAGGTGCTCACCGCCGAGCAGGTGGCGGGCGTCAACGACACGATGCCGCTCACCTTCATCTTTCTGCAATTTGCCTTTGGCTGCACGGCGGGCTTCAGCGTCATCACCGCCAACTGCGTGGGCAGCCGCGACATGCACGGCGTGCGGCGCTCGTTTGCCGCGCAGATCGAGCTGTCGCTCGGCATCTCCGCATTTCTCACGGCGCTGTCCGTTGCGCTGCTGCCGCAGCTGCTCGCGCTGATTCATGTCACCCCGGCACACGGCGAGGTCTACACCGCGGCATACACCTACTGCCTCATCATCTTCATCGGCACGGCGGCGCAAATCGGCTACAACCTCATCTGCGGCATCCTGCGCGCCTTCGGCGACTCATTCACGCCCCTGCTCTTCCTCGCGGTATCCACCGCGCTGAATGTGGGGCTTGACCTGCTCTTTCTCGTGCCGCTGCACATGGGGCCTGCCGGGGCGGCAATCGCCACCGTCACCGCCCAGCTGCTCAGCCTGGTCGGCTGCGCCGTCTACACGCTGTGGAAGTATCCCGCGCTGCGCCCTGCGCGCGAGGACTGGCACGTGCCGATGCCCGCACTGTTTTCGCATATCAGGCAGGGCGTGCCGCTGGGGCTGCAGTTTTCGATTCTCGCCGTCGGCATCATTGTGATGCAGGGTGCGGTGGTGCAGTTTGACCTCACCGCCACGGGCGAAATGGTGGCGGGCACGCCCGCGCAGAATGGGTTCGGCGCGGCGAACAAGCTGCTCAACTTCCTCATGACCGCCTACAATGGGCTCGGCTCGGGTCTGCTCGGCTACAACGCACAGAATTTCGGGCGCGGCGACCGCGCGCGCATCCGCCGCGGCACGCTGCAGACATTCGGCATGATGCTGGTCCTCACCGCAGCCGTGCTGCTCGGCGGCGGGCTGCTCATGCTCGGCGGCGCGTATCAGCACATTTTCCTCAGCGCGGACAAAATCACCGCAGAATCGCTCCGGTTCGGGGGCACCTATATGCTTGTGGATCTTTCGCTGTTCGTGATGCTCGGCGCGCTCTTCGTCATGCGCAACGCCGTGCAGGGCATTTCCCGCCCCGGCTATGTGCTCGGCGCAGGGATTGCGGAACTGGTCGCGCGCATGCTGATTTGCGCATTCCTGCCCGCGCTTGTGGGCGGTGCGCCGGTTGACAACACTGCGTCGAATGCGGCATTTGCCGCCGTCTGCTTCGGCGACCCCGGCGCGTGGATCGCAGCCGACCTCGTCCTCGCCGT
>ENA-ORCP01001217-ORCP01001217.1-human-gut-metagenome-genome-assembly--contig:-NODE-1217-length-22621-cov-11.305358_pt1 | contig 22621 bp, 18 predicted proteins | sample MGYA00242990_ERZ507991 | MGnify/ENA primary metagenome ERZ507991 (study PRJEB26167, sample SAMN06115496) | human gut metagenome | host: Homo sapiens | place: China:Henan | collected 2015-05-07... | reverse complement strand
TCCGTGATACAATCCGTGCAAGAATCTCAAGGAAGATGAGCAGAGAACAGTTATTTTGTTGATATGAGCTTGTGACAATTGGGAACTTATTATCCGTGATGACAATTCCGGTGATGGTACAGTCGATATTATAAAAGACTATTGCCGCAGGGATTCCCGCATTCATCTCATATCCGATGATAAGGGCAATCTCGGTTATCCGGCATGTTTCTATGAACTTACGGACACCGCGCCGGATGCTGAATATTACTTTTTTGCAGATCAGGATGATGTATGGTTTCCTGATAAAATAGAGCGCGCAATAAGAATGCTTTCAGCTCTTACAGGTAACAGACCTGCGGCATATTACGGCGGATACACAATATGTGATGAAAATCTCGCATCAATCCGTACCGCGGCTCCTAATCATCCTGCCGGAAGCCATATAAAACTTAAAGATACTCTCTTTGAAGTATGTGGTCTCGAATTTACAATGGCTGTCAACCGTAAGGCACTCAAACTGCTTAATTCACACAAGCCTTCGTTTTCAACAGGACGTGGCACATGGATGAGCATGCTCTACTCCGTATATGCAGACATAGTCTTTGATGAGGAGCCTTGCGCTTTTTACAGGCGGCACGAAAGCGCCGTAACAGCATCCAACCAGTCTTTCTGGGGATTATGGATATGGCGTTTTAAATACCTATTCGGAGGAGGTTTTAAAGATTTTCACGATATAATCAAGGATTTTTATCAGACAGTTGGACCTGAACTTAATGTCTCTGACAGAAGATTATTAAGGCTTTTCTCCGGTGAAAAGTATTTCCCGGATGTGATTACCAAAGTATTCTATCCAAAGCGTTTAAGAAGCCGTATGATGGACGAAATTGCACTGAGATTTGCATTTCTCATAGGAAGAATATAGAATATAGAAAACCCCGGACATATCAATGCCCGGGGTTCTATTTACTATTTATTATATATTATTTGCTTTTCTGACCGTTCTCGTACCGATTACAGCAGCACCGCTGACAAAAAGCAATGCAAGCCATATCATAAAGTTGCCGCCTTCTCCGGTATTTGGAAAATCGTTTTCAGCCGGTAATTTTGATATTACGGTATCAGCCTTGGTAATCTCTTTACTTGCTGTGGCATCACTGTAATATTTATCACAGCCGTCGCAATACCAATATTCAATATTACCCTCTGCATCCTTGGTTGCCGCCTTGGCAGTAATGTGTTTTAAGTCTGCATGATTATTGGCATCAAGCTCACCAAAACTTTCTCCACAGACTTTGCAGACAGCTTTGTCCTTGCATGTTGCAGCCTTGCCCGCATCAGTATGCAGACATACATATCCACACTCACTGCAAATGCCGTTCACCCAATCATGCGGCTCACTCTCTACAGACACTCTGCCGCAGCAGTTCCATTTCTTCTCATGTGTATCAGCTGTCTGTATCCATTCTTCCGCACCGATGTGATTGTCCATATCCTTCTCACCATATTCCTCATGGCATACATCACATACGGCTTTGGCAGTACATGTAGCTTTTCCGCCGCTATGTCCCGTTGCAGGAATTACTGTAAATCCCTCTTTATATCCGCAACGTTTACACTCATTGTAAGCCTCATAACCATCAGCGGTACATGTCGGATTCTGTCCATCCTTTTCAACCATCTCATGGCCTCCGTAATAATCTACGCAGATGCTTGCATTAACAGAATCTGTATTCTGCGCTGTTATATCATATGTTTGGTCGGATGCACTTCCGGCTCCGGAAATTGACGCGTTCTTCACATTGTCAAATGAACAACCGAAAATGTAGATTTTCTCTCTGTTATCATATCCAATAAGTCCTCCAACCGTACCATCATCCGTAGCCGTTATTTTACCGCCTGCATGACATTTTTCCAATTTAACTGTATCATCCCAGGCTGTACCGACGAATCCTCCGGTCTTAGGTATCCCTGCATTGCTCTTTACATCTCCCATGGCAATACTGTTTACAATTTCAACGTCATCTTGAACAAATCCTACAAAACCACCAAGATTCCAGTCTCCGGCTTCTACATTACCAAAGGCAGCACAATGGTTTGCGATTGTATCATAAAATAGAATGCCCGCAAATCCTCCAGTGGACCAGCCTTTACTGTTTACATCGCCTTTTGCCTTGCACTGATAGAACTGTGATGAACAATCAGCGTATCCGACAAAGCCTCCGCTTACGCTGTAGCCATATACCTTGACATCGGCGGTACAATCTGAAAAAAGTGTGTAACTTGCTCTACCAACCAGACCTCCTGCATACTTAGTGGAATTGACTGTACCTGACACTGCACAATTAGTAATAGCTGCATAATCCGTGCCGTACAATGTCGTTATGCTGCCGACAAGCAGGCCTGCACCATATGCTTCAGGTGAATAGGTATTACCATCACCTGCAAATACAGTTCCGTTCTCAATGATTACATTCTTGATAATATAATCGTTGTCGGTTGCTGCAATACAGCCAAACAGTCCGGCACTGCGGTTCTTACCATAGGAATCTCCATCACGTTCGTCCACATACATGCCTGTAATCTTCTTATTATTACCGTTAAAGTATCCCGAGAATGACTGTGCCGAGCCTCCGCCCGAAGCATAGCTCTCATATCCGATCGGTGTCCACACATGTCCGGAAAGGTCAATATCCGCTGTCAGAATAAAGAATTCGCCATCATGTGTCTTGCCAACTACTCCGCTGTTGACTTCCTTGGCAAGCAATGCAAGCTGCTCCGCTGTCGCAATCTTGTAAGGGTCGGCTTTGGTACCCGAGCCTCCGTCAAAAGAAGCTGCCGCATAATCCGTCCAACGGTCCTGTGGCTTAACATCTGCCGAAACAATATTTGGCAGACTTGCTGCAACCATACAAAGGCTGAGCACAATTGTAAGTAACGTTTGTTTTAATTTCATTATTACCATACCTCCATCCGGCCGCCCACATAAAACGGCCTAATATTTGTAAATAGTATATCATAATATCATAAAAAAATCAAGTTCATACCATTCGTTCCTATTGTAAATAGTCTGTTCTTCTTTTATAATATTTCTATTCTATTACAACGAGGACCAATTGATATGAAACACATTCATCCCGACTATTACGATAAATTTCACTGCATCGCTTCCGCATGTCCCATCACCTGCTGTAAGGAATGGAAAATTGCCGTTGATGATGAAACCAACCGCCATTGGAAGATGCTTGCTCCTCCGGATTCTGTTGATAAACATAGAAACAATCTGAGTGCTTACACCTGTATAAAAGATGGTGCGCGTGTAATCAGGCTTGACGATGAACATAATTGTCCTTTTCTCTCCAATGAAAGACTGTGCCGGCTGGTAACAGCTTACGGTGATGGTGTACTTTCCCACACATGCACAATTTTTCCCAGAGAATTGCATGAATATGATACCCACACCGAAGAATCTCTTATGCCCTGCTGCCCTGCGGTCATTGATTTATGGCGCGATACACCTGTTGTTTTTCCGGCTGGGGTATCCCAATCACCGTTATTTCTTATCCGTGACAAACTGACCGGATTGATGCAGGATACTGCTCTTATGCCTGAATCAGCTCTGCTTGAGGGCTTTTATGTACTTTTGGAATTATATAGAAATGAACCGGTCTCATGCGCACAGGTACAGGAATATTTCTCCGCCCGGTCTATGCAGGAATTTCATTATGCAATGGCAGATATTCATATACCGGAAACCGATACTGTTGATGAATGTAATGAATTGCTGCAGGACCTTGCGGTGAATTATCAGAAAGAAGGATTATATGACGGATTTTTACAGGATGTCATAAAAGAAACTCCGAACGGTTCATGGCAGGATTTTTCCGGTGCGCTTGCCGGCTATGATACACTGCTTCGTAATTATCTTGCCAACGAATTTTACTCAGATCTGATTTCGCCGGATGCTTACAATCAGAATTTGGAACATATGTTGATTCAGTATCAATGGATTATTATAGAATACACCGCCATACGTCAGAGCCTTTTCCATTTATGGAATGACTCCGGCAGGCAGTTATTATATGAAAATGTGCGCGATTATATTGTCATTATCTCACGCATGACCGGATATGATGATGATGACATCCGGTCGTATTTAGAAAACAGTTTTGAAAAGCTGATATGGGAATGGGGATACGCCGCGCTGATTGTCGGAAGATAGAAACTATTGCTGTTTTTCAAAATGCTGGTAATCCTTAACTTTCTCCCATGAACCGCCCCATGTGAATCCGTGTTCCGCAAAAAGATTATATGCATAATCATCAGCATCTATCTTCATTATAAATCTGTCATCCCTGTTGGCATATCTTTCCGACATCACCGGCAGGACTGAACCGTCCGCACCGACATATGGATTGTACAACGGATTAATATCAATTGCCAGGCCATATGCATGCATCGACCACGTGTCGCTGCCCTTTACCTTACGGGCATTGAAACAGCTTGTATTGTTATTGGCCATCGAAACTTCATCATTACCGCCATACTCATCCACAAGCTTAATACTCTCTATCGGATATGATGCCTTGTATAACTGATAGAAAATTTCAGACACCTCAGGAGCTATTGACTTATTGACAATAAGCTCTCCCTTGTGTGCGGCATTATCCGTTCCCCAGTAAAGGACGGTCATATACCGTAAATCCTCCCGCGCAACAGGACAGTCTTCCGTGAAAGACACTCCCTGCATCTTGGTAAATATGAAATCCGGAATATCCGTATATCCGAAATACGTGTTAAGGTCTGAGGTGATAAGTTCCGACGGAAGCGGGTAACTGCCTTCCATTTTACGGTTAGCAGGATCCCCCGAACCCGATATTTCTGTAATTTTTCTTGTCTGATATACAAAAATAATTATCAGTGAGCCAAGTAAAAGTGCACTGATCACAAGAATAATTCCGGGCATCATTGATTTTTTGTTTTTATTTTTAACTGATGCAGTTTTCTTTTTTTTAACTGGTGTTTTCTTATTTACAGCCAAATCTGCTTACTCCTGTCCTTTAATAGTCACTGAGAGCTGGTTATACGGTATTTCTATTCCGTTATCATCAAATGCACACTTGAACTTCTCAAGCAATTCCCATCTTACCGGCCAGTATTCATCGGTCTTCGTCCATACCCTGACACCCAATGTAATCTGACTTTCACCCAGATTGTCTACATATATCGATATTTCCTCATCTCGGATAATCCTGTCGCATCCGTCAATCACATCAGCAAGAACCGACTTGGCCTTTCTGATATCCGAATCATAACTGATACCTATGAGAATATCTATACGGCGCTTCTCCTGTGCTGTATAGTTGGTAAGGCTTGAGTTTGCGAGTGTTCCGTTAGGAATAACTATTACCTTATTGTCAATGGTAATAATCTTAGTGTAAAATAAATCAATTCCTGTAACCGTTCCTTCATTACCATGTGTATCTTCTTTAATATAATCTCCGATTGTAAACGGTTTAAAAAGAAGGATTAATACACCTCCGGCAAAATTGGAAAGACTTCCTTGCAATGCAAGACCCAGTGTCAGTCCAGCTGCACTGAGTGCTGCTATAAGTGATGTCGTAGGGATTCCCAGAACACTTATAACTATTATTGCAATAAGAAAATACAATGCAAATTTTATCAGTGAAATAAGGAATTTAGCCACCATCGGCTCAATCTTTGTCTTCTTAAACGAATTACCGATGAGCTTAAGTACCCATTTTATCAGTTTATTTCCTATTATCAAAATGACAATTGCTATAAGAATATTCTTCCCGACCGTCATAAACCATTTTATAAGATTGTCCAGAATACTTTTCATATTCTCCTCGCTCCAGAATGAAGCGGCAAGTATTAATCTGTTCATTGCTTAGCTGCCTTTCGTGCCGCTGTACGTTTCTTCGGTGTTGTATCGGCATATGTATATCTTAATACACTTATCCCCATTGGCGGTACCTTGAGCCTTATGGAGTCCTCCCTTGCATCACACTCATCTTTTTTGGAGTTAATGACACGCGGATTGGTGGCACCGCTTCCGCCGTATTTAACATCATCACTGTTAAAAATCTCTTTATATTTGCCCATCGCCGGAACGCCGATTTTGTACTTATCCCTCTCAACAGGCGTGAAATTAGCCACAACAATCAGCTCGCTTCCGTCAGATGCTTTTCTTGCAAACGCTACAATACACTCATTGGCTGAGATATTGTTGATCCACTCAAAGCCCTCCGGGTCGAAATCCAGTTCATAAAGAGCCGGCTCATTTCTGTATAATTTATTCAAATCTCTTACATAATTCATAAGAGCTGTATTTTCTGAAAGTTCTGTGAGTTTCCAGTCAATCTGTCTGGCTTCCCACCACTCATTCTCCATTCCGAAATCCTGTCCCATGAAAAGAAGTTTCTTGCCCGGATGTGTGAACATAAAGCCATAAGCAGCGCGGAGATTATTCATCTTCTCTGCCTTATCCGCTCCAGGCATCTTATTGAACATTGAACATTTACCGTGCACAACTTCATCATGTGAAAGAACCAATATAAAATCCTCACTGTATGCATATACCATGCTGAATGTCAGCTCATTATATCTGCCCTTTCTGAAAAGAGGATCGCAGCTCATGAAATCCAGGAAGTCATTCATCCATCCCATATTCCATTTATAATCAAAGCCAAGGCCCCCGTCGGCCGTTGCCCCGGTAACCTTAGGCCATGCCGTTGATTCCTCTGCGACAAGCCATACATCCGGCGCTTTTTGGGAAAATTCATCGCTGAGCCGCTTTAGCAGTTCCACAGCCTCAAGATTCTCATTGCCGCCATACATATTCGGTATCCATTCACCGTTTCTCTTGCCGTAATCAAGGTAAAGCATTGACGCAACCGCATCCATTCTGATTCCGTCTGCATGATATTCCTTTGCCCAGAATATAGCATTGGAAATAAGGAAGTCAATAACTTCCGGTCTGCCGTAATTATATATAAGCGTGCCCCACTCAGGATGCTCGCCCTGCCGCGGATCAAGATGTTCATACAGGCATGTTCCGTCAAATCTTGCAAGTCCGAATGCATCCTTAGGGAAATGAGCCGGAACCCAGTCGAGAATGACTCCTATTCCCGCTTTATGCATCTCATCCATAAAAAATTTAAAATCATCCGGTGTACCGTATCTGGCTGTCGGCGCATAGTATCCTGTTACCTGATATCCCCATGAGCCGTCAAAAGGATATTCCATAACCGGCATAAGTTCAATATGCGTATATTGCATTTTTCTGACGTAATCAATCACAAGCGGAGCAAGTTCCCTGTAATTATAAAATTCTCTTCCGTCATCAGGCGTCTTAAAGGAACCTGCATGCATTTCATATATGGAAACAGGCTTCTTTTTATCTTTGTCCGCATCACGTTTTGCCATCCACTCATCATCATTCCAACGATAATTTTTGGTATCGTATACTATAGATGCATTGGATGGTCTTAACTCGCCGGCGTATGCATAAGGATCGGCCTTGAGAACAACATTGCCGCCCTTAATGCGGATTTCGTATTTGTAATTGTCCATTGGCTTCATATCAGGTATAAAAAGCTCATACACGCCTGTTCCTTCAATAAGTTCCATCTGGTGACGTCTTCCGTCCCAGTCATTGAAATCGCCGACTACGCTTACACGCAGTGCATTAGGTGCCCATACCGCAAAAAGAACACCCTTTACCTTGCCGACCTTCTTAATATGCGCACCAAGAATATCGTATGCCTTATAGTTGGTGCCGGCATTGAACGATTTTAACGCCTTCTGCGGTATCATTGAAGGATAATTGTACAGATCAACTGTCTCTTCCCGCGTCTTATCCTTGAACTCATATATCAGAGTATAGAAAATCTCTGTTTTGCTCTTAATAAGTACAGCAAAATATCCTTCCTCATCCGCCATATCCATCGCATGAATTTCTCCGGTAAGTGTATCTTTTACAAATGCTTTCACAGCTCCGGGTCTGAATGCCTGGATGAGAAACCCTTTGGAAGTCATATGTCCGCCGAGAAGTTTCTTGGGATGCTTTGTATCCGAATACACAACACCTTCTATTTCCGGCCAATTCATTAAATCATACAGTTTCTTGTTCATTACCCTCTCTCCTTATATCCTATATTATATTCTATGTATAAACAAACCACTCCTGAGCTTTGGCTCAAACCATGTAGACTTCGGAGGCATCAGCATGTCCGCATCGGCCACGTTAAACAGCTCGCCTATAGATGTCGGATACATTGAAAACGCCAGCTTCATATCGCTGTCGGCGCGCCTTTCAAGTTCATCAAGTCCTCTTATCCCGCCTACAAAATCAATTCTTTTGTCCACTCTCGGATCTCCTATCCCGAGTATCGGTGTAAGCAGATAATCCTGAAGTATTGCTACATCAAGTCCGTCAACAGGGTCATCCGACATAATACTCTCCTTGGCTGTAAGAAGATACCATGTTCCGTCAAGGTACATTCCGAAACTGCCTTTCTGTTCCGGATAGAAGGCTCTGTGACCCTTCTCTTCAACCGTAAAATATTTGGATACCGCATCAATGAATTCATCATTGGAATATCCGTTAAGATCCTTTACAACACGGTTATACGGCATTATCATAAGCTGCTCGTCCGGGAAAAGAACCGAAAGGAAATAATTAAATTCCTCGTCTCCGGTATAACCCGGATTGGCCTCTCTTCTCTTAAGTCCGACCTTAACGGCAGATGCTGCCCTATGATGTCCGTCAGCTATATAAATTGAATTGATGGAATCAAAAGCATCCCTGATCTGTCCCACATCAGTGGCATCGCTTATTTTCCATACGGTATGTTTAATTCCGTCTTCCGATGTAAAATCATACAATGGCTGGGATGTCTTGCCGGCATCCACAATTCTATTAATTATATCATTGGCACGATATGCAAGGAAAATAGGACCTGTCTGTGCGCTTGTCCGGTCGACATGGTTAATTCTGTCTTCTTCCTTGTCTGCTCTTGTCTTCTCGTGCTTCTTGATTCTGTTTTCAAGATAATCATCTATCGAAGCGCATGCAACTATACCTGTCTGCGAACGGCCGTTCATAGTCAGTTCGTAAACATAATATGCATCATCTTCATCCTGTTCAAATATTCCTCTGGCAATCTCGCTTTCAAGTAATTCTTTCGCTTTATCATATACACAGTCAGCATATGTATCAACACTGTCATCAAACTGTGTCTCTGCCCTGTCAATGTTAAGAAACGATAAGGGTCTGCCCTCTACTGCTTTCTTAGCTTCCTGTCTGTTATATACATCATATGGCAATGCTGCAACGTCCGCTGCATATTCCGCTGCCGGTCTGACGCATTTAAATGGTTTAATATCAGCCATTTCTGCTCCTTTTATCTTATAAAAAAGTATTATAAGCCGGGCGGCATATCCGCCCGACTCATTAACCAATGTTATTTAATTACACGAACTTTAAGTATTCCGCTCTTAGAAGCGATTTCTTCAACAATATGTGCTGAATCCGCTGTGTCGATATCTATCATCGAGTAAGCATAATCACCACGGCTCTGGTTGATCATCTTCTCAATATTGATTCCTTCCTTACCGAAAGCGGTTGAGAGGCCGCTTATGATATTAGGCTCATTCTTATGTAAAACAGCGATTCGGCCTGCCGAATTACATCTGCCCATATCACATGCAGGGAAGTTTACGGAATTACGGATATTACCGTTCTCAACATAATCCATAATCTCATCAACAGCCATGCTTGCACAGTTGTCTTCCGACTCTGCCGTGGAAGCACCGAGATGAGGGAATGCTATGCATCCCTTAGTGTTGGCAAGCTTCGGTGTAGGGAAGTCTGTAGCATAAGCTGCAATCTTACCTTCCTCAAGAGCTGCCGCAACATCATCTGCACATACAAGAAGGTCTCTTGCAAAATTAAGAACGATAACACCATCCTTCATCATTGCAATTGTATTCTTGTTGATCATTTCTTTTGTATCATCAAGAAGCGGTGTATGAACTGTAATATAATCGCAGTTCGCAAATATCTCTTCCCTGCTCTTAACAACAGTAACACTTCTTGAAAGATTGAGTGCGTTCTGTACTGAAAGGAACGGATCACATCCGATTACTTCCATTCCAAGGCCGATTGCTGCATTCGCAACAAGCACTCCGATTGCTCCGAGTCCGATAACTCCAAGCTTCTTGCCCTTTATTTCCCTTCCGGCGAATTTGGATTTGGCTTTCTCCATAGTCTTGCCAATATTCTCGTCATCCTTGTTCTCATTAACCCAGCCGTTGGCTGCGATAATATTTCTTGATGCTGCAATCATTGCCGCAATAACAAGTTCCTTAACGCCGTTGGCATTGGCACCCGGTGTATTAAATACTACGATACCCTTTTCGGCACATTTATCAAGTGGGATGTTATTAACACCGGCACCTGCTCTTGCCACAGCGAGAAGGCTGTCAGGCAATGCCATATCATGCATAGCCGCACTTCTTACGAGAACTACGTCTGCCTCGTCAAAATTCTCCGTCTTGGTGTAATCACCTGTAAAACGCGCTAAACCGACTTCTGAAATCGGATTCAAGCAATTATATTTTATCATTACGATATCCTCCTGCTAAATAATTCCCAAGAGACTCTCAACTATCCCGGAGCATATGTCGCGGAACAGGGGATTTACTATTTAGCATTTTCCTTTTCAAATTTTCTCATAAATTCAACTAATTTCTCAACACCTTCGATTGGCATTGCATTGTAGATGCTGGCTCTCATTCCGCCAACCGTTCTGTGTCCCTTAAGGTTCTCAAAACCTGCTGCCTTGGCTTCTGCAACGAATTTGGCATCAAGTTCTTCATCACCTGTAACAAACGGAACATTCATGAGTGAACGGTCTTCTTTAACGACTGTTCCCTTGAACATCTTGCTCTCGTCAAGGAAATCATAAAGGATCTTGGCTTTCTTCTCATTGCGTTCTTTCATTGCAGTGAGTCCGCCCATCTTCTTGATCCACTTAAATACCTTGCCACAGATATAAATTCCGTAAGCAGGCGGTGTATTGTAAAGTGAATTATTGTCTGCATGTATTTTGTACTTAAGCATTGTAGGTGTTCCAGGGAGTGTATCTTCTGTTATAAGATCCTCTCTGATTATAACGATTACAACACCTGCCGGTCCAATATTTTTCTGAACGCCACCGTAAATGACACCATACTTGGTAACATCAACAGGTTCCGAAAGGAAACATGATGATACATCCGCTACCAGTGTATGTCCCTTGGTATTCGGAAGCGTCTTATACTTGGTACCGTAGATTGTGTTGTTCTCACATATATATACGTAATCACAATCATCCGGTATATCAAGGTCTGAGCAGTCAGGAATATAAGAAAAAGTCTTGTCTGCGGATGATGCAAGCTCGATTGCTTCTCCGTAAATCTTAGCCTCCTGATATGCTTTCTTAGCCCACTGTCCTGTTACAATGTATCCTGCTTTCTTATTCTTCATAAGATTCATCGGAATCATCGCAAACTGCTGTGAAGCTCCGCCCTGAAGGAAAAGTACCTTATAATTGTCAGGTATGTTCATAATCTCTCTTAAGTCAGCTTCAGCTTCCTTAATAATGTTGTCGTAGACTTTGGATCTGTGGCTCATCTCCATTACGGACATTCCACATCCTCTGTAGTCTAACATTTCGTCAGCGGCTTCCTGCAATACTTCTTCAGGTAATACTGCCGGGCCTGCTGAAAAGTTGTAAATTCTTCCCACTTTAATGTGCCTCCTGTTATATATTCTATGTTCTGAATCCGCACTGCTGACAAGTGCAGCACGGAATTTTCAAAACATTACATTATATTTTACGTCAAAAGGCATTTTCCGTCAATAGTCTGTTGGGATAAGAAATACTGTCTGGTATGGTCAAAAATACTCAATCTGGATATTTGACATATTCCACCAAAATGATATACTATTCCATTATGAATACCACAGACCATAACAGACAGAACAAAATAGCGGTTATCAATGACCTTTCAGGATTCGGCAGATGTTCACTTGCAGTCGCGCTCCCAATCATATCACAGATGCGCGTGCAATGCTGCCCGGTTCCCACATCGATTTTCTCCGCACACACCGGTTTCCCGGCATATTTTTTTGACGATTATACCGACCGTATGCAGCCTTACATCGATAAATGGAAAGCCCTTGATTTACATTTCAATGGGATACTCACAGGGTTCTTAGGTTCCGACAGGCAGATTGATATAGTTGAGAATTTCATTAAGGATTTCAAGGATGACAATACGCTTGTCATAATTGACCCGGTTATCGGCGGATGCGGCATCCCGGAATCTGTTCTGCATGGCGGCGGGAATCGTGGCGGCAATACTCTTGGATTTTATGAATGAAAAACTGGCATGTTTTCCCGAAAATGAGACAGAATAAGATGTAAGAGTCTTATTATGGAAAAAGGAAGGTAGAAACATGCAGATGTATGCTGTGGTGGCAACGGGAGTGCTGGGACTGCTGATCGGTTTCTGGTTGGGCAGGAGCATCCGGTGGAACATGGAAGAAACAGAAGAGGCGGTCAACAGACAGGAAGAGAGAAAAATAACAGGGAACAGACAGCTGGTTATGGAAGGCACCGCCATAGGGAGCCCGGTGAACGGCGAGATCAGGAAAATATCGCAGGATACTTTGCAGGACACAACGGAAGAGGCGGAGGATGACAATACGAAGTGCATTACCATTCTGCCATCGGACGGCAGAGTCTATGCCCCCACTGCAGGAAAAGTGCTGAAGCTTTATCCTATGGGCAACCGGATCCGTTTCCGCACGGACAGCGGGGTGGAGCTGCTATTGAATATCTGTAAGGATAAAGAAGAACTTCATAGCACTTATTACCGCTGCAATGTCTTGCCCAATGAGATCGTGAGAAAAGGCAAACTTCTCGTAGAATTCGATCAGGAAGGGCTGGCGAGAGAAGGCGTGGATACGGCAGTGACAGTGGAGATGTGTCAGACACCTGACCGGGGACGGATCATCCGCACCTGGAAGGATTATATCCGGGCGGGCGAGGAGCTGTTGTGGGTAGATTCCGTCTGCCTGCGGTAAGCTCCCGGAGTGGTATGGAAGGTATCCTGAAAGGCACGGAAAAAGGTACGGGAGCTGCCAAAGCCCGCATCCAGAGCAATCTGTGTCACGGATAGCTCCGTGGACAGCAGAAGGTCTCTGGCATAATCAAGTCTTCTGGAATTCACATAATCCGGGAAAGTGGTGTGGAACTTTTCCGTAAATATCCGGGAGAGGACAAAACGGCTGACACCGAATTCTTTCGAGAGACTGTCCAGGGACAATTCCTTCGTGTAGTTGGCATCCAGATAGAGAAGCAGCCTCTGCTCCAGCTCCAGATCCTCCGTGCTTTTCCGGGTCTGCAGGGGGAGAGAGGGTAGGAGATCTGCCAAAAGGAGCGTCAGATACCCTTCCGCATAGATCTGCACATCAGAAGGAGTGGGACGATCTTTTTCCATGGTGGAAGCCAGAGCCTCGAGTCCCTGTAAGGCAATGTGGCTGTGCTCCGAGAGGGTGGAGATGGCAAAATCATTGCGTGAGGGCTTTTTATTCTGGAAAAAATGTCGGAAGGAATGACAGAAATCCGGCTCGAAGATACAGAGCAGATTCTGACCGGGTTCCACATGTTTTAAGCCGTGCATCTGGTTCGGAAAAACGAGGACACCCTGACCGGGAGTCAGCGGAAATTCCTGCTGTTCCACAGTGACCGTGGTGGAACCACTTAAGACATAGATCAGCTCCAGCTGTCTGTGAAGATGGACGGCGTAAGGATTATTATTGGACAGATACAGATAGAGTTGTTCTTTGCGATTCTGATAAAAGAAACTCAAGGTGTTTTCCTCCTGCAACTTTTGTCACTATTATGACATTTATTCTATTGAAATGCAAGATTTGACACAAACTAATGGGAAATTGACACGCGATGTGACGGGATATCTGCTATACTGGTTTTATAAAATACGAAACAGCGGCAAAAGGCTGCGGAATGGAGATACTATGGACAAGACGAAGATACATAAAATGTGGATCGCCGATCAGGGCGACGGCACCTATTCCAACCCGATCCTGTATACGGATTACTCGGACCCGGATGCCATTCGTGTGGGAGAGGATTATTTTATGATCGCTTCCAGCTTCTGTAATACCCCCGCAGTTCCTCTGTTACATTCCAAGGATCTTGTGAACTGGAAGGTCATCAATTACATCATGGATAAACTTCCCTTTGAATATTATGACAAGCCGGTACACGGCTGCGGTACCTGGGCACCTGCCATCCGCTTCCATGAGGGAACTTACTACGTATTTATTCCCATGCCGGATGAGGGGATTATGATGTGCAAGACCACAGACCCGTGGGGCAAATGGAGTGAGCCTGCTTATGTCAGAAAGGTAGTGGGTTGGATCGATCCCTGTCCTTTCTGGGATGAGGACGGCAAAGCTTATATGGTGACGGCTTTCGCCAGAAGCCGTATCGGCTTCAAGAGCATGCTGTATATGTCTCCCATCGAACCGGACTGCTCCGGAGTGCTGGGTGACGGTCAGTTCATCTATGACGGTCATGCGACCCAGCCCACCATCGAGGGCCCGAAGCTGTATAAGAGAAACGGCTATTACTATATCTTCGCTCCGGCAGGGGGCGTGAAGCCTGGCTGGCAGACCGTACTGCGGTCGAAAAATATTTATGGTCCCTGGGAAGAGAAAATCGTCCTGCACCAGGGCAATTCCCCTGTCAATGGACCTCACCAGGGTGCCTGGGTGGATACGCCGGACGGACAGGACTGGTTCCTGCATTTCCAGGATGTGGGCAATGCGGGACGTATCGTACATTTACAGCCCATGCACTGGGAGAACGACTGGCCGGTGATCGGAGTAAATGCCGTGGACGGCTGTGGTGAGCCGGTACTGCGTTATAAGAAGCCGGAAGTGGGAGCTACATACCCCATCGATACCCCGGAGGACAGCGATTTCTTCGAAGGCGATTGCTTAGGACTGCAATGGCAGTGGAATGCCAATTATAAAAGGGAATGGTACGAGCTGAAAGACGGTCAGCTCCTTCTCCATGCACAGGCGGCGGATCCGAAGACACAGCTGTGCGACATCAGTAATCTGTTATTGCAGAAGTGGCCTGCACCGGAATTCTCTATTACCACCTGTCTGCAGCTGGAGCAGATGAAGGACGGTGATGTGGCAGGACTGGTATCGTTAGGCGGATGTTATACGGCACTTGCGGTGCAGAAAATCAATGGAAAAATGCAGTTACAGCAGCGCACCGGCAACTGGACGAAGGATGATGAGATACGCACCGGTCTGGGAGAATGGAACAGCGATGTGATCTATATGCAGATGAAGGTGGAGAAGGAGACTTACCGTACGTTCTACGTGGGAACCACGGAGGAAAACTTACAGCCTGTGGGACAGATGGTGGAAGCAACACCGGGCCGCTGGGTCGGTGTCAAGGACGGACTGTTTGCCATCAACGAACAGGGTGCGGCTGGCGGTTCGGTGGCTGCGGATTATTTTGTATATCAGGAACTGTAACTATTTATAGGGCGAAGTAACCACTATGAGCAAATAACATGCAAGCATGTTATTCAGGAAAGCCTAGTAGAGGCGATTTTGCGAATGGGGTGCTGAATAGTTACTGAATCATAAAATTACATTTCTATTTACAATGCAATGACAATGTGCTATTTTGGCAGATGTTAATGTAAGGATAAAGGAATGATGTAAATTATGACGGAAGAGAAAAAAATGTTATTTTCACAGGATGCATTGAGAAAATTACTGTGGCCGCTGATCATAGAACAGTTTCTGGCAATCGCAATGGGAATGGCTGACACAGTGATGGCAGCCAGCTGTGGAGAAGCTGTAGTATCCGGGATTTCGCTTGTGGACAGTATCTGTGTGCTACTGATCGGTCTGTTCACGGCCATGGCAAGCGGTGGTGCGGTCGTGGCAGCACAATACATGGGACACGGAGATAAGGAAATGGTAGGCCGGGCCTCCAATCAGCTGTTTATAGCGGTTGGGGGTGTGGCCCTTCTGTTTATGACGATAGCGCTGATCTGGAACAGGGGATTGCTGGCATTGCTTTACGGCAATGTGGAAGCGGATGTCATGAGTGCTGCAAGAATTTATTTTTATATTGTAGCCGCTTCCTTCCCTTTTCTGGGAATCTATAACGGTGGAGCAGCTCTGTTCCGTGCGGTAGGAGATTCCAAGGTGTCCATGAAGGTATCTCTGGTGGCAAATCTGGTAAATATTGCAGGAAATGCCATTTTGATCTACGGTGTTGGAATCGGTGCTGCAGGAGCGGCGTTGTCCACGCTTTTTTCCAGAGTATTGTCTGCGGTGCTGATCGTAGTGCTGCTTAAGAAAAGTGACAAGATCATCATGAGCAATCATTGGCGTCTGGATACCAAAATCCTTGGGAAAATCCTGTATATTGGCGTCCCGAACGGTCTGGAGAATAGTATTTTCCAGATCGGTAAGCTTCTGACCACCAGTCTGATCGCCGGATTTGGAATGGCAGCTACGACGGCAAATGCTGTAACAGGCAGCATTGCCAGCTTCCAGCAGATCCCTGCCAATGCCATCGGTGTGGCAATGATCACTGTGATCGGACAGTGCATCGGCGCAGGAGAAACAGAGCAGGCATTATATTATCTGAAAAAAATGATGAAAGTAGCATATGCCTGTATGATCCTGCTGGGCATTCCCATGATTATTTTTGCCCGGCCGATCTGCGGAATCTATCATCTGAGTCCGGAGACAATGAAAATAACTGTTTTTCTGTTATGTTACAGCTGTGTATGTTGTATGCTGGTGCATCCGTTGTCCTTTGCACAGTCGAATGCGCTTCGCGCTGCGGGAGATGTGAGATTCACCATGATCGTGGCGATCGCTTCCATGTGGCTCTGCCGTGTGGGCATGGCATATATTTTGGGACAGGGTCTGGGACTCGGCGTCATCGGCGTCTGGATCGCTATGACCATGGACTGGGTCGTACGGGCATTTTTGTTTACTAACAGGATACGGACGGGAAAATGGCTGAAGTATAAGGATCGGCTGGTGAAGTAAATCATGGTACTGTGCTAAAGTTTTACATTGACAGAATTTGTAATGTGTTTTAGCATGTTTTTATAGAAATAAAGTCGGGGTCAAGCATGTGGGCTTAGACCTTTTGATCCTGGCATCATAGAAAAATACATAAGCACATAAAGTGCAGAAATGAGGCAGAACATGAGCAAAAAGCCCTATGCAGAGCGTAATTTAAAATTCGAGACATTACAGTTACATGTGGGACAGGAGCAGCCCGATCCCGTGACCGGTGCGAGAGCCGTTCCCATTTATCAGACATCTTCTTATGTTTTCCGCAACTGCGACCATGCGGCAGCACGCTTTGGACTGGAGGATCCCGGTGAGATCTACGGCCGTCTGGGCAACCCTACCCAGGGTGTCTTCGAACAGCGTATTGCGGCATTGGAGGGCGGTACCGCAGCTCTGGCAGTAGCCAGCGGAGCAGCAGCCATCTGCTATACGATCCAGAACCTGGCAAAACAGGGAGATCACATTGTTTCTGCAAATAATATATACGGCGGAACCTACAATCTGCTGGCGCATACCCTGGTGGACTACGGTGTGACCACTACTTTCGTGGCTCCTTCCGATTATGACAGGATCGAAGCAAGCTTCCGGGAGAACACCAAGGCGCTCTACATCGAGACCCTGGGCAATCCCAATTCTGATGTGGTAGACATCGAGCGTCTGGCACAGATCGCCCATGCACACAAGGTGCCTCTGGTAGTGGACAATACTTTTGCTACCCCTTATCTGGTACGACCTTTTGAGTACGGCGCAGATATCGTGGTACATTCTGCAACCAAATTCATCGGCGGACACGGCACCAGCTTAGGTGGTGTGATCGTAGAGAATGGTAAATTTGACTGGGAGGGCAGTGGCAAGTTCCCTCATCTGTGCACTCCGAATCCCAGCTATCATGGTGTGACTTTCACTAAGGCAGCACCGGGCGCGGCTTTTGTGACCGCTATCCGTGCAATGCTCCTTCGTGATATGGGCGGCTGCATTTCCCCTTTCCATGCTTTTATTTTCTTACAGGGACTGGAGACACTGTCTCTGCGCGTGGAGCGTCATGTGGAGAATGCACTGAAAGTTGTACAGTATCTGAACAATCATCCGCAGGTAGAACGTGTGCATCATCCTTCCGTATCCACCGATCTGGAGCAGCAGGAGTTGTATAAGAAATATTTCCCGAACGGAGGCGGTTCCATCTTCACCTTCGAGATCAAGGGCGGCAAGGAGACAGCGAAAAAGTTCTGTGATAATCTGGAGCTGTTCTCACTTCTGGCAAACGTGGCAGATGTGAAGTCTCTGGTCATCCATCCGGCTTCCACCACCCATGCACAGCTGTCTGAGGAAGAGCTGAATGAGCAGGGCATCTACAGCAATACGATTCGTCTGTCTATCGGTACGGAGAATATTGATGATATCATCGAGGATCTGGAAGGCGGTTTCCAGTCTGTTTAAGGAGAGACCATGCTTTCATTAGCTGTTTTCTATTTTGTATTTTTAGGAACAGAGTATTTGTTTGATAACCGGATGGCGTTATATACGGATCCCACAGGAGTAGTGCTGGCGCAGAGCTATATCCTGGGAGTCAGTGCACTGGGTTTTCTGGCATATTCTCTGATAGAAAAATGGAAAAGCAAATCCGGGAATCCCACTGCGTTCAAGGCAGCGGGATTCTTCTTGCCGGTGCCAGTGATCGCAGGATATGTACTGCTGTTTGCCGGGACCGGGTACCGGGTACTATTGGGCAGCGGGTGTTTTCTGTTCCTGATACTGGGATACCTGGGCAGCAGGACACATTACCTGGCGGCACAGCTGCTTAGGGGAAGCAGGCATCCGGCGAAGACCGTGAGTGTGGCTTATGCCGTGGGGCTGCTCCTTCAGTTTCTGAATCACAATCTGTTGTGGGGAGAGACAGTGGAAGGTATCTTTCTGGCGGGAAGTTTTGTGATGCTGTGGGTACTGACTGTCGGAATGGCGCAGAATGCACTGCCAGGATACCACAGGAGACAGAAGGCAGAGGACGGAGAAACGGTGTCGGTGAAAAACGCGCAGGAAGGTGTTGCTGCGGAACGGATATCATGGAGGAATCCCCGGCTGGCAGGTGTGGCATTACTGGTGACGGTTGTTCTGATGACTTGTATCTTCGCAACGCTGGACAATGCTGTGACATTGGCGCATGCAGCGGGTACCATGGATATCGGCCAGTGGCCGAGACTGTTCTTAGCACTGAGCGGACTTTTGGCAGGAGTACTGTTTGATCTGAATAACGGAAGATATCGTGGACTGATCATGTATGCGGTGACGATCCTGTCGACCATCTGTGTGCTGATCATCGAAAGCGGCGGATCGTTTCTGCCGGGACTGTTGATCTTCTATGTGTCTGCGGGATTTTTCGTGGTGTTTTTCACGAACGGATTTCTCCAGTTGTCCTATCGCATGCAGGATGGCAGGCTATGGGCAGGTATGGGAAGAGCGGCGAACAATCTGGGCGCTGTGATCACAGGAGTAGCTTCTGTAAGCCTGCTGACCGGAGAAGATCATATCCTGACAGCAGTACTGGGACTGGTACTGTTCGTGCTGATCAGCGTGGCACTGTTATGGTATTATAGTTGTACGCAGCTCGTAAAGTCTCCCGAAGAAATGGGAAATCGTGAAATGTCCGGCAGTCAGGGTCGGCTGGAGAGATTTGCGGAAGCTTATGATCTCACGGAACGGGAGAGGGAAGTGCTGCAGCTCCTGCTGCTATCCGATGACGGAATGCAGGAGATTGCCGACAGTCTCTTTGTCTCCCGCGCGATGCTCTATAGGCATGTTTCTGCGCTGAATGAGAAGACCGGCACCAGGAGCCGCATCGGACTGATCCAGTTCTACTACAACTGGGAAGAAGATAAGAAATAGCGAGAGAACGAGAAAGGCACAGCCCTGTGAGGGACTGTGCTTTTTTAATTCATAGGAAATTTCTTCCTATGAATTAAAAAAGCTCCGCAGGGATCGCACCGCGGCGGTTATGAAATATGTCGCAAAAGCGACCCGCCGCAGGCGGAGAATCTCGCAAGCGAGATTCTTTTTTATCGTGCGCCTTGCAGCGCACGTCGCGTGGGTATGAGAGACGGATTGACGATGTGATACCCACGGAGCAGAGGAAGCGCGGGTATGAGAGACGGATTGACGATGTGATACCCACGGAGCAGAGGAAGCGCGGGTATGAGAGAAGGATTGACGATGTGGTACCCACGGAGCAGAGGAAGCGCGGGTATGAGAGACGGATTGACATTGTGATACCCACGGAGCAGAGGAAGCGAGGGTATGAGAGACAGATTGACATTGTGATACCCATGGACGCAGAAAATGCGTGGATTTGGCAGGTTGAGACAAATGTCAACTTGAAAAAGGCAGGTATCCTATGAATATATATAAGTATATTATAAAAGGAGGACTTGCGCAGATGTACAAAAGCAGAAGAAAGATATTTGTTTTTTTACTGGCACTGGTGCTGCTATTGGGAGTTTTGCCGGAATTTCATGTAAGAGCAGAGGACAACAGCCAGACATATAAGGTGGGCGCGGATGATCATACACTGTGGGACAGGGTGCAGGATGGTGTATTCCAATATGCTGCCGGTAGTATGGAAATAGAAGGAACCGGATTACAGGGGGATGCTGCACAGGCGGATGTGGAAGCAGGAACAGAGATTACCATAACACTGACACCGAGCAAGGATTGTGTGCTGAGAAGCTTTATGGTGAATGGTCAGAGCATTGCAGTAGCAAGCATGACCACAAATGGTGCTTCGTATATTTATAAAACCAAGGTAGAAAATGCGGATCTGAAATTTGAACCCAGTTTCGAAGCATCGGGAGGAAATGTCCCTGGACCGAATCCGGGAACGGGAAACAATATCTGTTTTCGATTAGAAGGTGACGGTATCTCTTCAAACGATTATGCCACATGGAAAAATAATAATATCGAAATCTATATAGGAATTGAAAATACCTATAAGACTTTGCAAGAATGGATCGGGGAAAACAAAATTTCCGTGGATGGAGCAGAATACAGAGTGGTCGATTCTGTGGACACGGTAAAAGTATATGTACTTAACAGCGGTTCCGGAAAATACATGATTCAGGGAGCCGGAAGTTCACAGGAAAATGCGGTGACATGGACGGAAAAAGGAATCCACTCCATTCAGGTAGACAAAGAGAGAATTACAATAACATGGGGATATGATTCGATAACCTACGGAGAGGATGCTTATCTGGAGCATGGCACAGCCCGGATCATTCAAATAAATGATGCTGCACCCAATACCAATGATTCTTATGGAAACAATGCAGGAGACAACAGAGGCGGGAATCTGGTGGTGCAGCCGGGGGATAAGGTTACCGTGGAATTGAAGCCGGATTACGGATACCAGTTAACGAATGTTTCATTAAATGGGGAAAAACTTAAAGCGGCAAAGGATGTTTCTACGTTTACTTTTACGATGCCAAATACCCAGATCCATTTTAAAGGAATCTTTGAAAAAGCGGAGGACACGGTGGACACTTCGGCAGCAAAGGAAGTGACTTCCGCATCCATCAGTAACGGCGCCAATGCAGCAGGAAGCGGCAATCTGCAGCTGACAGTTGCCGACAGTACCGGATACGATATGACGGCGGCACAACAGAAAGTGGCAGGAGCGGTATCGGCGCAGGCAGTGGAACTGGATCTGAACCAGATCGTAGCCAAAGGGGATGGCACGAACTGGGAAACAACGATTACGGAATTTACCAATCCGATCACCTTAAGTCTTGGAATCAACAATTACGATGCAAATTATGACTACGTGGTAGTGAGAGATCATAACGGAACTACCACTGCATTGCCTACGAAAGTGATCGATGGAAAAGTCACCTTCGAGACCAATCAATTTTCTACCTATGTCATTGTGAAAAAGGAAAAGACGACCGCAGGTACCAGTACCGGTGGAAGCTCTCACGAGGATTCTAAAGGAAACGATAACAACAGTTCTGATGCACAGCCTGCTGCAACACAGGCAGTGACGCAGGAATTGGATGTAGTACCGAAGACGGGAGAAGGCATCGCAACTTATATAACGGAGATCATGTTACTTTTCGGGGGAATTCTTCTGATTACTATGGGAATCTTACTTCAGAGAAAGCGCGGATAAAAAAGCATTAGGAAATCTACCTTGCAAAACAGAAATAAGTTCAGTATAATATAAACGAAAACCAAAAACAGTCAGCTGAAAGGCCGCAGTAATGCGGCTTTTTTAAGACATACAAGTTAGCACAAACTAACCACACAACTATATACAGTGGTTAGACAAAACTAACGAAAAAGAAATGGCAAAAAAGCAAGAAAGTGAGAGATGTCCATGAAATACAAGATTGAGAAGAACACCGTACAGGAGACACTGATCATCCCGCTTTA
>ENA-ORCP01001211-ORCP01001211.1-human-gut-metagenome-genome-assembly--contig:-NODE-1211-length-22713-cov-6.429670_pt1 | contig 22713 bp, 24 predicted proteins | sample MGYA00242990_ERZ507991 | MGnify/ENA primary metagenome ERZ507991 (study PRJEB26167, sample SAMN06115496) | human gut metagenome | host: Homo sapiens | place: China:Henan | collected 2015-05-07... | reverse complement strand
ATTTGACATAGCAGATATGCCTATTGCAGAGGAAGATTTTGAAATTCACATAGGAGAAAATAGCAATGAATAAGAAAGAAGTATTAGTTGACACAATCTTTCTTGAAAAGCTATCATGTGAGGGTAAAAATCTTGATACTTTTAGAGAAGTGTTGTCAGATTTAGAATACAAACCTGTAGTGCATCCTTATATTGCAGCTAATGAATTGGATATGCATTCATATTTTGATAAATTAGTAGCCGAAGGATTTATTAGGGTTGCAAGTTATAATGAGTTTCTGATTGATGATGAAGATAAGGAACTTTATGAATCGTATTTTGTTGATATACACAATAAATTGCGTGAGTATCTTGAGGTTGCTGGTGGAAAAAAGCAATTAGAAAAACTTGTTTTTCCAGTAGGACAAGATGCATTTTCATATCGTAAGGCAGCTATGAGTTTGGGTGATGTTCATATGATATTAATGGCCTTTTTTGCGAGAATGCCAATTGTCTTAACGGAGGATTCAGATATTGGTATATTGCGTTCAATTACCAAACGTATAATGGGAAGTGAAACATATACCTTGAATATATATAATGCAGTAGATTTACTAATAATGATTGCAGAAAAAGAAGAATCCGGTTTTACGAAGAATGAATTGGTTGATATAGTAAAATCTATCGGAGAAAGAAAACATCAATCTGATGTAAAACAAGCGTGGAATAGAACTCATATAGATACATAATGATCATCCATCCTAGCCTTTCTTTTATTCGTTTCTCATTGTAGTATTTTATAAATCTTTCGATCTCTGCTTTTAAATCTTCGTAACTGTAATAAACAACACCGTAATAAATTTCTTGCTTGAGCAACCCAAAAAAGTTTTCCATTACTGAATTATCAAGACAATTTCCTTTCCTGGACATACTTTGAAATATTCGTTCTTCTTTTAGACTGTGAGAGTATGCTTTCATCTGATTGCGTTCTTGGCAGAAGGTCTCTGATCTATTCCATAACTAAGTATTTCGCCATTACACATATCCATAAATGGATCGAGATAAAGCTTATGCATAGTCATATGACCTTTTTTATCAACTTCGTAATGCTTGAACTCGCTGGTATCTGTAGTGATTTTTTGATGAGGTATATGTGTGCCAAAACGTCTGCGAATCCTGTTCGGAGCAACCGCACCAACATTACCTCTATAGGAACTATACTTTCTGCTTTTGCGAGTGTAGGACATTACTTGTAATCCGAGCTTTTGAACAATACGTTGAACTTTCTTTTTGTTTATGGAACATCCCTGATTGCGAAGTTCTCCGAAAATCCTACGATATCCGTAATCCTTATGTTCTTCACGAATCCTGAGTATCTTTTCCTCAATTTCCTGATCAGGATTTTCTCTATCAAAACGCTTTTGCCAATACATATATGTAGCTTTTGGCATTCTGGTATATGAGAGAAGGTCTTTTAATCTGAACTGTCTTCGGAGGCTGCTGATGATTCTTGCCGTTCTCTCATTTTTGCTTCGTCCTCTAAACGCAGTCTCCTCAGTTCTTTTAAAAACGCGTTCTCTATTCTTAACTTCAGAAGTTCATCTTCCAGTTCTTTTACATGTTCGGCACATGTGTCAACGAAAGACTCTTCTGCTGGTACTATTTTCGGATCCTTATCTGATTTATCCAATATTTTCTTTCGACCTTTCTTATGTGGTCTCAATGCATCAGGACCAGCTGTCCGAAAGCGATTCACCCAATTCGCAATCATACTGGGATTGGTAATACCTTCTTGCAATGCTAAATCTTGATATGAGATTTCACTTGATAAATATAATTCTACAACAGAAAGTCTTTTTCGAAAGAATATATATCATTTTTCCGAGAACGTAGTAAACCTTCATCTCCTAAAGTTTGATAATTGTGAACCCATTTTTGTATATCTCTTTTAGCAGGACCATAGACAGATGAAAGATGTTTATATCCACCTTCTCCATTTAAATAAGCATCAACAATCTTTTTTTTGAATTCGAAGCTATATTTAGCCATAAAAATACCGACCTCCAATCGTTAGATTTTTGGTCTAACTTTTTGGGGCCGGTATACAGGCTTGTCTGTATGTGGCTGTTTTGTATTTAAATTTAAAGAAGAAGTAACTGCAACAAAGTATCTGATACCGGCACTGGACGGTTGACATACGCTTTACGCAGGAATAAGATATAGACAGACTATTTGAAAAGGGACAATTTCCCGGAAAGGTGAGAACATGAAGTTAAAAGAATTACAGGATGCAATGATAGCAGCTATGAAGGCTAAGGATAAATTCAGAAAGGATGCCATCGCGAGCCTTGTTTCCGCAGTCAAGAAAAAAGGTATTGATGCCGGATGCCGTGAGGATATACCGGACGATATGGCCAATGAAGCTATTCTGAAGGAAATCAAGTCAGTTAAAGAGCAGATTGATACATGCCCTGCTGACAGGACAGAGCTGCTTGAAGAGTATAAGAAAAGATATGATATTATGAGCGAGTTTGCTCCGAAGATGTTAAGTGCCGATGAAGTCAAGGCAATACTTCAGGACAAGTTTGCAGATGTTCTTGCCACGAAGAACAAAGGCCAGATTATGAAAGCTGTTATGGGCGAACTTAAAGGCAAAGCGGATGGCAAGGTTATCAATCAGGTCGTTGCTGAGCTTACGAAATAGGCATAAATTATAGGAGAAAAACATGTCGATTTCAATAAGAAGAGCCGGAATTAATGATACCGAAGCAGTTATGAAACTGCTTAGTGAAGTTCTGGAACTGCATGCCGCGCTGCGCCCGGATATATTCATTTCCGGAAGTACTAAATACACGGCCAAAGAACTTGGCATAATATTTGAAGATGACGGACGTCCTGTTTTTGTCGCAGAGGATGAGAACGGAGATATTCTCGGGTATGCCTTCTGCGTCATGCAAAGACAGCCTTTTTCAACCAATATGAAGGATTTTACCACACTTTATATAGATGATCTGTGCGTGGATGAGAACAGCAGGGGACAGCATATTGGAAGAAAGCTGTATGAGTATGTTCTTAATTACGCCAGGGAACAGGGCTGCTATGATGTTACGCTGAATGTCTGGGAAGGCAATGACAATGCCAGGGCGTTTTATGAAAAAATGGGAATGTTTGTCAAGGAAACCCAGATGGAAACTATATTATAAAAATACTTGACCTAAACTGAACTTTAAGTATTATAATCATCCTGTCAATAAAGAATTTCAGGAGGAAGTATTATGTATTTAGAGAATATTAACGGACCTTCGGATGTAAAGAAACTTACGATCGAAGAGATGAATAAACTTGCCGCCGAGATGAGGGATGCACTGCTTAAAAGAGCAAGCATACACGGCGGACATTTCGGACCGAATTTTGGTATGGTTGAAGCTACAATTGCACTTCACTATGTTTTTGAATCCCCTGAGGATAAGATGGTATATGATGTGTCACACCAGACATACCCGCACAAGATGCTCACAGGAAGAAAAGATGCTTATCTATATGAGGAGCATTATGATGACGTTTCGGGATATTCTAATCCGCACGAAAGCGAGCACGATTTTTTTAATGTAGGACATACGTCCACGTCTGTAAGCCTTGCGTGCGGACTTGCCAAGGCGAGAGACCTTAAGGGTGAGAAGGGCAATGTCATCGCGGTTATCGGTGACGGTTCATTGAGCGGAGGCGAGGCACTTGAAGGCCTTGATTTCGCATCAGAGCTTAAGAGCAACCTTATAATCGTGGTTAATGATAATGATATGTCAATCGCGGAGAACCACGGCGGATTATACGGGAACCTTAAGCTGTTAAGGGAAACCGACGGTAAAGCTGAATGTAATTTTTTTAAGGCTATGGGACTTGATTATGTATATGTGGGCAACGGTAATGATATCGGTGCGCTTATCGATGCGTTCAGGTCTGTTAAAGATGCCGGTAAGCCCGTTGTAGTCCACATCGTGACACTCAAAGGCAAAGGATATAAGCCGGCAGAGGAGGACAAGGAGACATGGCACTGGCACATGCCTTTTGACATCAAGACGGGCAAGCCGCTGATGGATTCTGACGGAGAGGATTATTCTTCCGTGACTGCCGAATACCTGCTTGATAAGATGAAAAAAGATAAAAGCGTTGTCGCAATCACGTCCGCAACGCCTACGGTTATGGGATTTACGGCTGATAAAAGACATGAAGCCGGAAGCCGGTTCGTAGATGTGGGAATCGCGGAGGAAACAGCGGTGGCACTTGCATCAGGTATTGCAGCGGGCGGCGGCAAGCCGGTTTACGGAGTATACAGTTCTTTTATCCAGAGAACCTATGACCAGTTATCACAGGATTTGTGCATCAACAATAACCCGGCAACGATCATAGTATATGCAGCATCGGTGTATGGCATGAATGATGTTACACATCTTGGTATATATGATATACCTATGATTTCCAATATACCGAACCTCGTATATCTTGCGCCGACCACGAAGGAAGAGTATCTTGCGATGCTAGAATGGAGTATTGAGCAGAATGAACATCCGGTTGCGATCAGAGTACCGGGCGGAGAAATGATTTCCGATGGCAAGAAAGTTAGTAAAGATTTCAGTGAGCTCAATCGATACGAGATTACCGAAAAAGGAAGCAAAATTGCTATAATCGGTCTCGGCTCATTCTATGGTCTTGCATGCAAGGCAGCCAAAGAAATTGAAAGCCGTACCGGAGTAAAGGCAACACTCATTAATCCGTATTATATTACGGGAATTGATGGTGAACTGCTTGAAAGCCTTAAGGCGGATCATAATGTGGTTATCACACTTGAAGACGGCGTGCTGGACGGCGGTTTCGGTGAGAAAATAGCACGTTTTTACGGAAACAGCGATGTTAAGGTGCTTAATTACGGATTGAAAAAAGAATTTTTGGACAGATATGATGTCAATGAAGTCCTTAAGGAAAATCATCTTACACCTGCGCAGATTGCAGAAGATGCTACGGGATTGATCGGATAAAACGGCTGACAACAAAATACTGTAAATATTATATATTTACTATAGTAAAAAATTGATTTTTTTGTGGAAATAGCCCGGAAATTGTGTTATAATACCTACTATACAGGTTCACGCAGTGCCGGGCTGTTTAATGAGACTGAATAATATACAAAGGAGTTATATGCAGTATGGATAAATTAATTGAGGACACCAGACCGTGTCAGTATAGTAACACCGTGTTTTTTGAGTTTGTGTGTGTGGGAGAGACTAAATATATTAATGAATCTGAATTGATTTCTATTTCCAGTCTTACCAAATCAGGTGGAAATAATCTCCAAATATCAGTAAGGACTTTATATGGAGAATTCCTTGCTAAGGGGAAGTTGTGCGATTATGAAGATTTATATGCAAAATATTTATTAAGACCAAACAGATCAATACTTGTCAACAGTAGATATGTTGTGGGTATTAAAAGTGAAAAATTATGTTTATATGATAACACAGTAATATATATGAGCAGAGGCAAGGCTCCGGAAATCAAAGAACAAATGAGAAAGAGAATAAAATTAAATATTTAAAAAATGCGCTTCAGTATACAAATAGTACGATTCACTATAATATATTGCATGGCAAGCTATAGTATGATAAGGTTGTATTACAAATAAAAATTTACAAAAGGAGATTTTAAATAATGAAAAAAACTAAGAAATTATTTGTAATGTCACTCGTACTTATGGTTGTTATGGCATGCGCAGTTACAGTATCTGCTAAGACGTTCAGCCAGTCTGGGAAAAAAAGAGGGGTCGCAAACTACTCGGTTTCTCAGAATGGAGAGAAGGGAACTTTTTGGGCAGTCGGAACCAGTACTAAGGCGTACACAACAGTAACAAACAAAACAAACAGCACATATTATATGACAGCGGCAACGTCAGAATATACATATGATAATGGTATAACCCAAATCAAGGAAGATAAAAGGAATGTTGGCGTTGGATTGCAGGTCGTATCAGGAGAGATAACCAGAAAATATTCAGCCTGGACGGTGGATTACCGTCATTCCGGAAATATTTATGTTTCGCAGGGAGCTAATCCGAAGTATGATGATTTTTATTATATAGGCAGACAATGTTATTAAAGGAGTTACAATATGTCGGTTATAGGGCTTCTTAAACTGAATATTAAAGAGATGTTCCGCCAGCGATTCTTATTGGGACTTTTGGTCTTTATAGAACTTACATCCGTTATACTGATAATGTTCTCATATGGCGTAATAAACCATTTTAATACTAAGACAAAAGAGGTGGAAGGAACATCGATGTATTATGTGATAGGACACATAGATGATGAACTGCAGGATCCACAGCCGGCGGAAGTGAAGGCTTTTATATCCAGTGCAATCCCGATAGTTTCATCCAAGCTCGAAAGAGTGTTTTTTGCGGCATTTAACCGTAAAAGTGATGAAGATTTATCATATAATTGTATTTCGGATTATAGGAACGGGAAGTTAATTCCCGTTTCATTAGCCGGAGGAATTGGCGAAGGACGCGGCTTTGAAGATACAGATGCAGATACCACGGAGAAGATTGCGCTTGTTCCGGAAACATACGAGCCGGACGAAATTAATATTGCGGGGCAACAGTTCAGATGCATAGGAAAATATAAGGTCAATATGTACAGCCCGGAAAGTACTGTATTTATTCCTTATTATGCGTTTCCGGAGAATAATCTTGAAGTGCTTGGGGTGACAATGAGATTTACAAAACCGCTTACCCTTAACGAACATAATAAATTGGCCCAGCTTGCGGCAAAATATGTTCCGCAGTATGAATTCCCGGAGTTTGATGGAATAGACAACGAGAATGATAACCGTGTATATAGAAGCATTATAGGTGTTGCAATTGTATTTATGGCCATAAGTGCGATAAATTATTGCATCATGTACAAACATATACTGGCAAAGCGTCGAAGAATATTAGCAGTGTCAAGAATATGCGGATGCACAGGTACAAGAGCATCAATGGTATATTTTATTGAATTATATGGTTTATCCGTGATTCTGCTTGTTATCGGGCTGTTGATATTTCATTGTGCGATTCTTCCGGCAGCATCCGGAACGTTTGAGTATATGAGTGCGTATATGACAACGAAAACATATCTGAAGATATCGGGAATATATCTTGGAATGCTTCTGGTGGTTTATGTTATATTGATTGGCCGGTTTGTCAGGAAAACGCCGGCGGAATTAATTAGGAGTGTGTGATATGTTTTCTCTTGGGTTTAGTGAATTTCTAAAAAATATAAAGAATAATATTCTGGTTCTTGCAGAATTGATACTTATATATGTTGCCGCTATTTTTATGATGTCGGCAATATCTGAACAGTATAGCCTTATTAATGGTATAAAAACGTTCTTTGACAGAACAGGAACATTTGTAAAACAAGACACGATAGCGGCCGGAACGACTGTTACAGATGAAGAATTGTTAGAAAATCTTACGGGAGTAGAGAGAATCGTAAGACCTGTCAGAACGAATTTATATGGCGAAATTGACGGAAATACATATGATCTGAATTTTATAACGAATAATTCCGATTATGTTAAAAGTATTCCAAGACTTACAGAGGGCAGATGGTGCGAGGATGCGGAACATGAGGATGGGATAATAAACATTGTTCTTAGCGATAATGTGCCGTCCAAGGTACCGGTAGGTGATATTATCAATTTTGACGGATATAATTTCAGGGTTACAGGATACTATGGTATCAAAGAGATGGTATTCGGACTGACGGACACTATAAATACCGATGGCAGTGAGAGCTATATCAGTATGTATGGTACTGTTAATAAATTTCTGGGATACAATGCTCCATCGTACGAGTATTATGCTATTGCTTCATATGAAGATGTTAACCGTGAAATGAAGGATAGAATGTACAGCGGCATGTTTATGATTATTGATTATTATGATGATTTGTCGGAACAGGACATAGAAAAAAACATGGATATTCTATGTACAAAATTTAAATACACAGCAGATGCTGATATGCTTGATATGAGAAATATATATACATATTCAATGGAACTTCTGCGTATTAAGTTTGTACCGGTTGTGGTTATTTTCGGCCTTACATTTATATTGACATTAACATGTATATTCAATGCGGCATCACTTAATGTTATGAGAGAACAGCACAATTACGGAATTTATTTTATATGTGGCAATAATTGGAAAAATACAGTGATTTTATCCTTTATGCATTGGGTGTGCCTTTCGGTTACGGCCCTGATTGCAGCGGGAGTCATCAGCGCTTTTGTAAGAGTGTCCAACCTGTATAACGGGCTTGCGTTCTCGTTCGGGTGGATGAATATACTGTCGTTGATGGTTATTACGGTTCTTATTCTTATATTTGCGGTACTGCTTCCATTTGTAATGTTAAGAAAAATGCAGCCTGTAAATATACTCAGGAACAACGAATAGAGGTGACAATATGATAGAACTCAAAAATGTATACAAGACATATAATCTTGGGAAAAGCAATGCTTTCGAAGCACTTAAGGATATCAGCCTTACTATAGAAGATGGAGAAATGGTAGCGGTTACAGGCAAATCAGGAGCCGGTAAATCAACACTTATGCACATCATAGGTTGTATAGACGATTTCGAAAAAGGAGTTTACCTCCTGAACGGAGAGGACATATCACACACTAATGATAAAAGGCGTGCGGAAATAAGATGCCGTGACATAGGAATTGTAATGCAGGATTTTGCCCTTGTAGAGGAATATTCGGCTATTGAGAACGTAATGATTCCGATGTATTTTGACAGAACCAGGCATGATGTTAAACGTAAACAAAGAGCTGTCGGAGCACTTGAACAGCTGGGCATAGCTGAACTTATGGATAAGAAAGTGTCCAAGCTGTCCGGAGGGCAGAAGCAGAGAGTTGCGATAGCCAGAGCTTTGGTAAACAATCCGTCAATTATTATTGCGGATGAACCGACGGGAGCACTTGATGTTAAAACATCGGGCGAAATAATGGATATATTCAGGAAACTTAACGATTCGGGAATAACAATAATAATTGTAACACATGATTCGGAAGTTGCATCGGCATGCAGGAGAATCATTGAAATCGGAGACGGACGGATTATAAATTAATCTTACATCAATTATATTTTTCTGTTATAATTACGGTACAAAATAGCTGATATGTTCAGCAAGGAGGTCGTGTTTATGAACAGGATAATAACAATCAGCAGACAGTTTGGAAGCGGTGGAAGGACAATCGGTAAACTGGTAGCGGAGAAACTCGGAGTAAGATGTTACGACAAGGAATTGATAGAGAAGACGGCTGAGGAGACAGGGTACGCCAATGAGTATATCGAACAGGAGGCAGAATATGCTCCCGGAACCGGTTTTTTTGCATATTCTTTTCTCGGAAGAGGAACGGATGGCCTTGCCAATGCGGACAGAATATGGATTGCGCAGCGTAAAGTAATTACCGATATTGCATCCAAGGAAAACTGCGTGATAGTTGGCCGCTGTGCGGATTACATACTGAAAGATGAACCGGACTGTTTTAACGTATTTGTATGGGCACCGGACGATTTCAGGGCACACAGGATAGTGGAACAGTACGGCGAGTCACCGGTCAGGCCTTTAAAGCGTCTCGAAGAAAAGGATAAGAAACGTAAGTTAAACTACCGCTATTTTACCGGACGGGAATGGGGAGAGAGGGAGAATTACCATCTCTGCATCGACAGCTCCAAGGTCGGTATAGAACGCGCAGCAGATTTGATTATAATGGCAGCAGAGAACGACTGATTATAACGTCGAAAAACAGACAATTTGCGCGGAATGATTTATTGACTATTCCTCTGTCGTGTGGTATATTCAAGTGTATCAAGGCCCTTTTTAAGTAAAAGGGATTTATTTTAGGAGGAATGAATCAATGGCTTTTTGTACAATTTGCGGTAAACAGTTGGCTGACGGAGAAGTTTGTACATGTCAGCAGAATAATGCCCAGTCAGTACCACAGGGAAGCATCCCACAGGGAATGCCTTACACGGGAGCGCCACAGCAGGGCTCACCTTACACGGCAGCATACGGAGCACCACAGCAGGGAACATCTTACACAGGAGCACCACAGCAGGGAACACCGAAGAGTTCAGTTGATATGGGAGGCGCTTTTAAGAAAGCTATTGACCATATTAAGAATACTGTTAAGAAACCTATCACGGCAGCAGAAGAATATTATGAGAACGGAACTATTCCGTCATCGGCAGTGCTTATTGGCATTCTTACAATAGCTTACGTGTTTGCAACCGTGCTTAACCTTATTTCCAAGATTTTTTATGCACTTAGTTCATTTAAAAAGCAGGCTAAGGGTCTTTACAGATTATGGGGCATGACGTATGGTGAATATCTGGATTCTATTGGCTATACGAGATGGGATATCCTTAATGATTATTCCATTAACGTAGGAACTATTTTCCAGTCAATCTTTTTCCCAATCATATACATAGTTCTTATGGGAGCAACAGTATTCGGATTATTTTATCTTATAGATGCAGTTGTTCTTAAGAGGAAAACAGATGTTAATAAGATTGCTTCACTTTGCGGTGCAGTTTCAGTTCCGCTTATCGGAGCAATGGCTGTAAAAATACTTTACAACTTCATTCACGTGGCCGCACTCAGAGGTTTCTTCTTCCCAATATTTATCGTATGTATGTCAGTACTTACGGCAATTCAGGGATTTACGATTCTCAGTAAAGAGATTAAGGACAGAAAACAGCTCGTTATCTCACTTGCAATTCTTGTTGCAGGACTTGTAACAGTTGAATACCTTATCGGTCTGTTCCTTTACAAGAGTGTAACATTCTTCACTCTTCCGGGAGTACCGTTCATCTAAATGTAACAGATAATATATTAAATGATAACCGCTATGGGATAATACCATAGCGGTTTTTATAACTAAATATTGTCAATTAAAATCAGCTCCTTTTTTCTATTGAAAATCGGAGCCGTTTTGCTATGCAATATTTCTTATATTATAATGCTGAGCCTGTCAAATTGACACCAAATGCCTCGAAAAGTGCAAAAAAGTGTGAATCATTTGAAATTCTATAAGCGGCTGCCACCTGAAATATTGTTGGTATCATCCGGTTTCTGACCGCCACCAAAGTCGCTGTTATCCGGCCGCCGGCCGCCGCCAAAATTGCCGCCGCCCGGCCTTTGTCCGCCCATGCCGCCGTTGCCGGAAATACCGGAATTGGTTACGGTGGAGCTTTGCTCAAATGTGGTTAATTCCGTTCCGCCATCTATTGTGCCTCCTGTATAACAATCCTTAACAATCTGTGTTGAACCGGTCAAGGTGCCGTTCTGATATATGGTGTAAGTCGTGCCGGTTTTCATGTCGGGAGTGGATATGTTAAGCGCATTGTAAGACTTGGCGGGGGTGAATGAAATTATCACATTGCCGTCTGCATCTGCCACGGTAACAGGCGTGCCGGCAGTGCCTCCTGATACTGCCACAAGGGCACCGCACTGTGTCGAACTGTCCGAAATATTCTGTGCCATTCCTGATGAGCCGGCTACGACCAGATAACCACCTGTCACTGTGAAATAGTTGTTATAATCAAGACCACCGTTGCCGTTGTCGGTAGGACCGTCCACGACTAAAGCACCACCGGTCATGACAATGTAACTATTGGAATCAATTCCGTCACCTCCGGCATTTACATATACTGTGCCGCCATTTATTGTGAGTGAACAATTACTGTCGGAATTTTCGCCCATACCCGGACCACCTCTCATGCCCGGACTGCCTTCGGATGATGAAGAACCGTCGGCTGCGTTGATTCCGTCATCGGATGCAGTGATGGATATTGCACCACCGTCAATGGATATGGCAGCCGCTTCAAGACCCTCGTAACATTTGGTAATGTCTATGGTACCGTCTGATATAACAAGAGTATTATCGGCATGGATTCCGTCGTCACTGCTTGAAAGTGTCATATCGCCGCCTTCGATATAAATGGCATTGTTGGAATGTATGGCATCATCGGTGCAGGTAAGTGTTATCGTGCCTCCGGTAATGTGAATATAGCCTTTATCTTCTTCCTCGTTGTTGTTGGAGAGAAGTCCCTTGCCCTCGGCTGATGCAGTTATGGTGCCGCCGGTAATTGAGAGAGAGTCTTTGCCTTTAATGGCATTGTTCTTAGCGGTAACATTGATGGTTCCGCTTATTATTTTCAAGTCGTTTTTACAGGTAATCCCGTTATTGAACGAAGCCTCTATGTTGAGTGAACCGTTACCGTTAATACTTAAGTCGTCCTTTGAAAAAAGTACTGCATCCGGTTCTTCTTTGTCTGTGTCATCATAAGTGTAATTACTGCTGTCACTTAATGTATTATCAGTGTTATCCGCGAGAGTGATGGTTATTTTGTCGGCTGATTTGACATATATGGCGGCACTTGTCTCCGAATGAATGGAGACACCGTTGAGGATAAGATGCACCTTGGCATCATCCGCGTCAACTATAATCCTTCCGTCATCCAGGGTGCCGTTAATTATATAACTGCCACCGGAACTTATGGTAATCTCGCTTCCGTTAATTGCTACGGATGAACTGCTGCATGAAACGGAACTGCCGTTTAATGCGATTTCTACAGCATCGGACACATCAGTGTCGGTGTCGCTGTCCTTGATGGTTATCAGGCTGTCGGGAATGACGGCTTCTGTCGTGTTTTCCTGTACGGAACTGTTTGATTTTGCACATCCGGCAGCGGACACCAAGATAAGTGCTGCCGCAAGCATGCAGGGGAAAAATCTCTTGAAATTTATACGCATGATAATAACCTCCTTGGTTTATTTTTTTTATAAAACTATTGTAAAAAGATAATAAAAAAACAATGTGTCCGTTTAAGGTTTCCAATGTGATAGGATTTTGAAAATTGGCATTGACGGCATGTTAATGATAATTTATAATAGACTGGTGCTTTGATACATAAAAGCATAAAAGCGTAAAAGCACTAAACCGAATGATAACGGATGCATGTGTGATGCACACGTTACCTGAATATATGTAAAGGAGAATCATTATGAAAAAGATTAAAAGAATTATCGCAGCAGGCCTTTGCCTGTCAATGGTTTTTGCAGCAACAGCATGTTCTAAGTCGGACAAGAGCGCATCGGGCGGTTCGTCAGACAAAGATAAGACTTATAATGTGGGCATCTGCCAGCTTGTAGAGCATGAAGCTCTCGATGCGGCTACCAAGGGATTCAAGGAAGCTCTTACGGAGAAACTCGGAGATAAGGTTACATTTACCGAGCAGAATGCAGCAGGAGATACACCTACATGTGCTACTATTATTGATGGTTTTGTATCTTCAAATGTAGATCTCATTCTTGCCAACGCTACATCACCTCTTCAGGCAGCAGCATCGGCAACAACTACAATTCCGGTACTCGGAACATCTATTACAGATTATGCAACAGCACTTGATATGAGCGACTGGAGCGGTAAAACAGGACGTAATATTTCAGGAACATCGGACCTCGCGCCTCTTAGTGAACAGGCAGCCCTGCTTCATGAGATTTTCCCTGATGCCAAGAAAATAGGTCTTTTCTACTGTTCAGCAGAGCCTAACTCCAAATATCAGGTAGATGTTATGAATGACGAGCTTACCAAGCTTGGATATACATGCGAATATTTTGCATTCACTGATTCAAACGATATTCAGTCAGTATGTGAAAAAGCAGCTAATGCTTCAGATGTAATCTACATCCCTACAGACAATACAGCAGCATCCAGCACGTCGGTAATCGATAATGTATGCCGTCCGGCCAAAGTTCCTGTAATAGCAGGCGAGGAAGGCATCTGCAAGGGATGCGGTGTCGCAACACTTTCAATCAGTTACTATGACCTTGGATACACAACCGGTGAAATGGCTTATGATATTCTTGTAAACGGAGCTGATATCACAACAATGGATATCAAATTTGCTCCTAACGTAACTAAGGAATACAATAAAGAGATTTGCGATGATCTCGGAATTAAAGTTCCGGACGGATATGAAGCAATTGCTAAATAATTAATTATAATTTGGAGGAATTGGTGTGGACATAACAGCACTTTTAAATGCACTGCCTAACGGTGTTGCCCAGGGCCTTATCTGGGGAATAATGGGCATTGGCGTTTACATCACTTACAAAATACTTGATATAGCGGATTTGTCTGTGGACGGAACGATGGTTCTCGGAGGCGCGGTCTGCATCACGATGTTGCTCAAAGGACAGCCGATGTGGCTTGCACTCCTTATGGCAGTTATAAGCGGAATGCTTGCGGGACTTGCAACAGGACTTTTTCATACCGTTATGGGAATCCCGGCAATACTCGCGGGAATCATAACGCAGTTCGGACTCTGGTCAATTAACCTTAAAATACTTGATAATAAGGCAAATCTGGCAATTAATGCACAGAAGTATCACCTTATATCACATATGGGATCGGTTAAATCGACGGAAGCCAACCCTATACCGTTCTATCAGAACACTATTTTTGTGGTTGTGGTATGCGCCATAGTAATTATTGGAATACTTTACTGGTTCTTCGGAACAGAGCGCGGTGCGTCGTTAAGAGCTACCGGATGTAACCCTAACATGTCACGCGCACAGGGCATTAACATCAATGTCAATAAAGTAATAGGACTTATGATTTCCAACGGTATAGTTGCGTTTGCAAGTGCCCTGCTTTCACAGTATACGGCGAGCGTCGATATCAACCAGGGCCGTGGAGCAATCGTAATCGGACTTGCAGCCGTTGTAATCGGTTCTGCACTTTTTGATAAAATATTTAAGAATTTCGCACTCAAGCTTGTAGGAGTATTGCTTGGAGGTATCATATACTATGTTGTTATGAGAATTATAATGTGGCTCGGTGTTGACACGACACTTCTTAAGCTGTCACAGGCACTTCTTGTAGCCGTATTCCTTGCAATCCCGTATTGGAGAAAGAAAATCTTTGCCAAGCCGGTCAGAAAGGGGGCTGCCAGATAATGTTAAAAGTAGAGAACATTTATAAGACATTCAACCCTAATACGGTTAATGAGAAAACAGCACTCAACGGTCTCTGCCTTGAACTTAACGAAGGCGATTTTGTTACGGTAATCGGCGGTAACGGTGCCGGAAAGTCAACACTTCTCAATGCGCTTGCGGGAACATGGCTGGTCGACAGCGGCAAGATATATATTGACAATATTGATGTTACCAAAATCCCTGAGCACAGACGTGCCAAATATCTCGGAAGGGTTTTCCAGGACCCTATGATGGGAACAGCTGCGACGATGGGCATTGATGAAAATCTTGCGCTTGCAGCAAGAAGAGGCAAATTCAGAAGCCTTATGCCGGGAATTACGGCTAAAGAGAAGGCACAGTACAAGGAACTTCTTGCAGAACTTGATCTTGGGCTTGAAAACAGAATCACTTCCAAGGTCGGATTGCTTTCGGGCGGACAGCGTCAGGCTATTACGCTCCTTATGGCATCACTCAAGAGACCTAAGCTTCTGCTTCTTGATGAGCACACTGCCGCACTTGATCCTAAGACTGCCGCCAAGGTGCTTGACACTACCGAGAAAATTGTACAGAAGGACAATCTTACAACAATCATGATAACGCATAATATGAAAGATGCCATTGCGCATGGCAACAGACTTATCATGATGAACAGTGGTAATATAATATTCGATATATCAGGAGAAGAAAAAAAGAAACTCACAGTAGAGGATCTTCTTGAAAAATTCGCTATTGCAAGCGGTAAAGAGCTTGATAATGACAGAATGATTTTAGGCTGATATGACGATGATTATAACGGCTGCCCGTTTCATACGGGCGGCCGTTTTTTGTGTTTTTTACATGATACGTCAATATGCGCCAATACCGTTTTTTTGGTTGTATGATATATGCTTTTATGGTAAAATGTGACTATCAGAGGGTATTGACCCATAATGTAAAGGAGAAGGTTATTATGGCAAACAGATTTATACTTAATGAGACTTCATATCATGGAGCCGGGGCAGTTAAAGAGATAGCAGGCGAGGCTATAGGACGCGGACTTACGAAGGCGTTTGTATGCTCGGATCCTGACCTTATCAAATTCGGTGTTACCAAGAAGGTGCTTGATGTACTGGATGGTGCAGGACTTGCATATGAGGTATATTCCAATATTAAGCCGAACCCTACCATTGAGAATGTGCAGACAGGTGTAGAAGCATTTAAGAAATCAGGTGCGGATTATATAATTGCAATCGGCGGCGGCTCATCAATGGACACAGCCAAGGGAATAGGCATTATTATCAATAACCCTGAATTTGCGGATGTAGTAAGCCTTGAAGGGGTGGCACCTACGAAACATAAAGCAGTTACAACATTTGCTGTTCCGACAACAGCAGGTACTGCCGCAGAGGTTACAATTAATTATGTTATCACGGATGATGCCAAGCATCGTAAGATGGTATGTGTAGATCCTAAGGATATTCCGGTTGTTGCATTTGTAGATCCTGAGATGATGTCAACAATGCCTAAGGGACTTACGGCTGCTACAGGTATGGATGCTCTTACCCATGCTATTGAGGGATATATCACGGCAGGAGCATGGGAACTTTCGGATATGTTCCATATCAAGGCTATTGAAATCATTGCAAGAAGTTTAAGAGATGCCGTTAACAATACACCGGAAGGCAGAGAAGGAATGGCACTCGGACAGTATGTTGCAGGAATGGGATTTTCCAATGTAGGTCTCGGTATTGTTCATTCAATGGCTCATCCTCTTGGCGCACTTTATGATACACCACACGGAGTTGCCAATGCAATTATACTTCCTACAGTAATGGAATATAATGCACCTGCAACAGGAGAGAAGTACAGAGAGATTGCCAGGGCAATGGGCGTTAAAGGCGTTGATGATATGTCACAGGAGGAATACAGAAAAGCAGCAGTGGATGCGGTAAGACAGCTTTCACATGATGTAGGAATTCCGGCAGATCTGAAGGAAATAGTTAAGGAAGAGGATATTCCGTTCCTTGCACAGTCAGCTTATGATGATGCATGCAGACCGGGTAATCCGAGAGAAACAAGCGTTGAGGAAATTGCAGCGCTTTACAGAAGTCTGATTTAACAGATGTTTAATGCCGGCAGTGCGGTGCCGGAAAGCCGCACTGCCGTTATAGTATTGGAAAGTTTATGCAGGTGATGCTATGATGGATATGGACAATAAGAATAATGGCTTGGTATATGATTCTCTTACGGGAGTGCTGAGTTTTAAGAGCTTTATGGAAGAAGCGCAGAGAATCCTTGATGAGAACTCAGAAAAGCAATATATGATACTCGCGTGGGATATAGAGAGATTTAAGGTAGTTAACGATATTTTTGGCATGGCAATGGGAGATAAGGTCCTTAAAGATATCGTTAATACTTTCAGCAGACAGATATTTTCAGACGGAATTATCGGCAGAATCGGTGGCGATAAGTTTATATGTTTTTGCAATAGAGATAATATAGATACAGCATTACTTTCCGACAGAATGAAATACAGTATTGAAACTGCGAATGAGAAATACAGGCTTTTTATACAGGCCGGACTTTATTATGTGGAGGACAGATCCATTCCGGTCATCAAGATGTGTGACAGGGCGCTTATGGCCCTTAACAGCATTAAAGGAATACATACAGATAAGATAGAAGTATACACAGAGACCAAGAGAGAAGAACTCCTCACAGGACAGCAGCTGGTATCAGATATGGAAAGAGGAATTACTGACAGGGAATTCTTCATTGTGATACAGCCTATTTATGACATCCAGAAGGACGTTATTGCGGCCGGGGAAGTGCTTGTAAGATGGAAACATCCGAAATACGGACTTCTTATGCCGGGACGTTTTGTACCGGTATTTGAGAAAAATTATATGATTAATAAGCTTGACCATTATGTGTGGGAAGAAGCATGCAGAGTAATAAGAGAAGCTATGGATAACGGAGAGACTCTTGTTCCGCTTTCCATTAATGTTTCAAGAGCGAATCTGTATCATGATGATTTATTGAAAATACTTGACGGACTGGTTGACAAATACAATATTCCGAAGGAGTTTTTACGCGTAGAGATTACTGAGAGCGCATATGTTGATAATCCGGAACGCCTTATCAACACGGTTAATAGGCTCAAAAAGTCCGGTTATATGGTTCTTATGGATGATTTCGGAACGGGATATTCGTCATTGAATCTCCTTAAGGATTTATCTTTTGATATACTTAAAATAGACAAGAAATTAATAGATGAGATAGTTGAGTCGGACAGGGCGGGCAATGTGGTCAGCAGCGTTATACGAATGGCCAAATGGCTTGGAATGACTGTTGTCGCAGAAGGTGTAGAAACAGGCGAACAGGCATCGTTACTTAAGACTATCGGAAGCGATTATATTCAGGGATACTATTATTCAAGACCTGTTTCGGTTGATGAATTCAAGGAGAAATGCAGACATAAGATAGATGATGGCGATGTACGCATTGATTATGAGGATGTGGACATTGATAATCTTCTTAATGTCAAATCGCCGCAGCTGCGTACATTTATGGAAGAAATTATCGGTCCGATGGCATTATATGAGTATGATGAAGTCAGCCTTAAGCTCCTTAAGGTAAATTCTGAATATACAAGGATTTATAAGACATCGCCGCTTGAACTGTATATGAGTGATAATGAACATATGGACAGCCATGAGGCTATGACAAGCCAGCGGCTGATAGAGGCAGTGATTAATGCCAGACTTAATAAGAAACAGCAATATGTTATCATAAGCCGTCGGACGGAACATACGGACTGGATGTGGCTTGGAATTACGATAAGATACATAGGAGACTGCGAAGGCAAATCAAGATTTATATTCAGTATCAATGATGTCACAAAAGAACAGAAAAGATATAACAAGAAAATTCTTGCGGATTTTTATCCGCTGCTTTGTCATATATACCGCGAAATAATCGAACTTAATTATGTGGATGGGACACTTACCACATTATATAAGGATGATAACAGAATTTCCAGCTCCTATAAAAAAGAACCGATGCGCAAGATGATTGATGCTTATGTTGAGAATGTGCTTGATGAGGACAGTCGTGCTGAATTTACACGCGTGACATCGGCTGAGAATATGGACAAGTTCTTTAAGAGCAACAATAAAGTTTTTACAGTCCAGTTTAAAGGACATCTTACCGGAGGTGAAGTGTGTTCGTGCGAGACAACTTTCATAAAAAACAGTGATAATCCGGAACAGAAATCAGTTATTGCATGTACACGTGTTCTGGAATAGAGGACTTTACAATGATACTTAATGTTGAGAATCTAAGCCACGGCTTTGGCGACAGAGCCATTTTTAATAATGTTTCTTTCAGACTTCTTAAGGGAGAACATATCGGACTTATCGGAGCTAACGGCGAAGGTAAGTCCACGTTTATGAATATTGTTACCGGAAAGCTTATGCCGGATGAGGGCAAAGTGGAATGGGCGAAGAATATCAGGGTGGGATATCTTGACCAGCACACGGTACTGGAACCTGGGATGACTATCGGCGATGTACTTCGTTCTGCTTTTTCATATCTGTATGAGATGGAAGAGAGAATGACAGCGATATTTGAGGCAATGGCTGATGCCGATGCAGAACAGATGGAAGCCATGATGGAAGAATCCGGAACGATACAGGATCTTCTGACCAATCATGATTTTTATGTTATAGATGCGAAAGTTGATGAGATTGCGAGAGCATTCGGGCTTGCAGAGATAGGACTGGACCGTGATGTGACCGAACTTTCCGGCGGGCAGAGAACGAAAGTTTTATTGGCAAAACTTCTTCTTGAGAAGCCGGACATATTGCTTCTTGATGAGCCGACGAATTATCTTGATGAGAATCATATAGAGTGGCTTAGAAGATATCTTCAGGAATATGAGAATGCTTTTATACTTATATCGCATGATATGGAGTTTTTGAACAGCGTTGTTAATATAATATATCATATGGAAAATCAGGAACTCAATAGATATGTAGGAGATTACAATAAGTTCCTTGAGGTGTATGAAGTTAAGAAAGCACAGCTTGAAGCGGCGTACAGACGTCAGCAGCAGGAAATAGGCGAGCTTAAGGATTTCGTTGCGCGCAATAAGGCGCGTGTCGCCACACGTAATATGGCGATGTCCAGACAGAAGAAGCTTGATAAAATGGATATAATTGAGCTTGCAAAAGAGAAGCCGAAGCCGGAATTTAATTTCAAGGAAGCAAGGGCAGCGGGCAAAGTTATTTTTGAAACGGATGACCTTGTGCTGGGATATGATAAGAACGCACCACTTTCCAAACCGATTAATCTGAGAATGGAGCGTGGAGAGAAGATAGCAATTGTCGGAACCAACGGAATAGGCAAGACAACTTTCTTAAAGAGTGTACTCGGACTTATCAAGCCTGTTTCCGGTAAGGCGGAACTTGGTGATTATCTTTATAAGGGATATTTTGAACAGGAAATCAAACCGGGTGACAATACATGTATTGAAGAAATCTGGGATGAATTTCCTTCGATGTCACAATATGAGGTGCGCTCGGCATTGGCTAAGTGCGGACTGACAACCGAACATATCGAAAGTAAGGTAAGGGTGCTCAGCGGAGGCGAACAGGCCAAAGTGCGCCTGTGTAAACTTATTAATATTGAGACAAATGTATTATTATTGGATGAGCCTACAAACCACCTGGATATCGATGCCAAGGATGAACTGAAAAGAGCATTGAAGGCATATAAGGGTGCGATACTTTTAGTGTGTCATGAACCTGATTTTTACAATGATGTGGTTGATAAGGTCTGGAATTTGGAAGAATATTCATTATTGAGTGTTTAGCGGAGATAAAATGGATGCAGTGAACAATACCAAAAGAATATGCTGGTGGGACAATATCAAGTTTGTCATGATTGTTCTGGTTGTTGCAGGACATTTTGCGGACACACTGGTGGCACATTCGGGGCTTATGCAGAGTTTTTATCTGTTCATATATGCTTTTCATATGCCGGTTTTTCTCTTTATAAGCGGAATGTTTTATAAACCGGAGAGAATCGGCAGGAAGATGATATTTTATATAACATCCGGATTTCTTCTTAAAATAGTGACATATATAGCACAATATGCGGTGGGTGGAAAGCCTGAGTTTACGCTTCTGTCCGAAATGGGCGCGCCGTGGTTTATGTTCTGTATGGCATTTTATATAGGAATTGCGTATATATTGCGCAACTCGGATAAAAGGCCGGTTATTGTTATGACAATGGTGCTTGCGGCGTTTGCCGGATATGATAAAAATATCGGAGATTTTCTGTGTATTTCAAGGACATTGGTATTTCTGCCGTTTTTCCTGCTTGGTACAGTCATAAAGCCGGACAAGATTGCCGGTTTCAGACGCAGGAATGCCGGATGGCTTATTCCACTCGGAATGATTATACTTGCGGCCTGGGGATATCTGTGTTTTGGACAGAGGGAACATTTCTACATATTGAGGCATCTTTTTACCGGAAGAAATCCTTTTGGAAAGAGTGTTGTAAGTTATGGATTTGCAGCAAGAATGGTGTGCTATATAATATCAATCTGCACCGGATTCGCGGCGGTTATGGTCATTCCGACAGGCAGAATTCCGGGGATATCATATATGGGACGTAATACGATCAATGTGTATTTCTGGCACTGGCCGCTTATTATGGGAGCGGACACATTGCTTAAATTTGGAAACTTGTGTAATACTGATATCCGAAAAATGATTTTCATGGCAACATCAGTGATGCTTACGGTAGTATTGTCCACGAAAATATTTGAATTTCCGATGAAACAGCTGCGAGAGGCAATCGACAGAAAAAGCACAGGGGAGAAAAATACGTAGCGAAGATAATATTGACACTATAACGGCCAACCGATATAATAATAGTATCGGGAGGTGATGCGCGGTGACAGTGAATGAATTGATTAATCAGAAAAAAATAACGAAATACCGGCTATCCAAGGACAGCGGAGTTCCATACACTACAGTGAATGATATATGCAGTGGCAAAGCACAGCTTGAAAAATGCTCCGCTGAAACGGTTTACCGTATTTCCAAAGCACTTGGTGTCACGATGGAAAGTTTAATAGAATCCTGCTTTGATAAACGCAGTGATTTTGAATTGTTCAAAAGCAATACCTGCCATACGCTGAAAGAACTCGGAGATATTCCGTTTATCATTGAATTGCTTGAAAAGGATGAAATTCGCAAAGATTATCAGAAAGGCTGGTACCGCGAAAGCCTGTATCTCCTTGCCATGCTTGACTATGTAAGCCGTGAGAATCAGGTGCCGATTTGTACACAGTATGATGACCTGCGTCGACTCAAATTGCAGGATACAGTTTATCCTGCGAGTGTTTTGGCGATGTCGGAGGTTACAAATAATCCGCAGATTAAAGAGCAATCCATAAAAGAGGCGATTCCGGAGTTTATACGATTTAATATCGTAGAAAGCGAGGTGCGGAATGTCATCTGAAAATTTTGCAAAGGAAAACCTGGACACTTATCTCAAAGCACTTGCAAAAGAGTTCAGGCGGATAAAATGATTTTCCTGAAGATTCAAAACCGTTTATTGAGAGTGCACTTAATACGGCAGATTTGGAGGCTGT
>ENA-ORCP01001210-ORCP01001210.1-human-gut-metagenome-genome-assembly--contig:-NODE-1210-length-22721-cov-4.816375_pt1 | contig 22721 bp, 15 predicted proteins | sample MGYA00242990_ERZ507991 | MGnify/ENA primary metagenome ERZ507991 (study PRJEB26167, sample SAMN06115496) | human gut metagenome | host: Homo sapiens | place: China:Henan | collected 2015-05-07... | reverse complement strand
GTAAATTATCAATTTGCTCGGATACACCTTCTCTGTGGGGGTAGGTGGTGATAAATTATGTTTAGCACTCAGAGAGATGGAGTGCTAAAACGAAAAGACAAAACGAAAGGAGTCCGTTTCGGTGGAGCTGTCAGCAAGAAAAAAGCAGATACTCAAAGCCATCATCGGAGATTATATCCGAACGGCTGAACCGGTCGGCTCCAAGGCGCTCACCGAAGGACACGAGCTGCCGTTTTCGTCCGCTACCATCCGCAACGAGATGAGCGAGCTGGAAGAGATGGGTTATCTCGAAAAGCCGCACACCTCGGCCGGACGCATCCCCTCGCCGCAAGGCTACCGCCTGTACGTTGACGAGCTGATGGAAAAGCCGGGCGAGGCAGCCGATGACGACGGTGCGCCCCTTCAGCAGACCGTGCTCGCAAAGGTCCGGGAGCTGGATCATTTAATTCAGGAGGCAGGCAAGCTGCTCACCAGCCTTACCAATTACGCTTCGGTCGCCATCACCCCGACGCTGACGCAGGTTTCCATCCGCCGGTTCGAGATCATCGCGGTGGATAAGATAAACTTCGTTATCGTGGTCGTGACCGACTCGGGTACGGTGAAGAACAAAATGGTCCGCACGGTTTCCGAGGTCTCGAAGGACGAGGCGGAGCTGCTGACCTATGTGCTCAACCAGACCCTCACCGGTCTGCCGCTCTCGAGCATCACCGCCGAGCGCTTCGACATCGTGCGCAGAGCCGCGGGACTGACTGCGCTGCTCGCACCGGTCGCGGAATACATCGCGGAGCTGATCACCGAGCTGGGCGACCAGAAGGTCTACCTCGACGGCACGAGCAAGCTGCTGCGATTCCCGGAGTACCGCGACATGAAAAAAGCGCAGACGCTGCTCGATTATATGGAGGACGACAGCAGACACCTGCTGCCCGCCACCCGAAAGATCGACGGCATCCAGTTTTTCATCGGTCCGGAAAACGGTGAAAATCCGCTGAGCGATACCTCAGCGATCTACGCAAAATACGACATCGGCAAAATCGGACAGGGCGCGATCGGCATCGTCGGCCCGACGCGCATGGACTACGCCAAGCTGTCCGCCCAGCTCAGCCGCTTCGCAAAGGGACTGAACCGGCTGATCGCCGAAACGTTTTTAGACGATAAAGACGCAAAACACTGACGGAGGCATCCAGAACATGAGCAAGAAAAAGCAGCCCGAGCAGGCTGAGAACGAACAGACCGAAGAAGTAAAGGCTTCGGAAACCGAACAGAAGGCGGCGGAGCAGACTCCGGCGGCCGACTGGGAGGCAAAGTACAACGAACTCAACGACCGCTATCTCCGCATGGCGGCAGAATATGACAACTTCCGCAAGCGCAGCCAGCGCGAGCGCGAGCAGGCGTACACCGACGCGGTAAGCCGCGCAGTCACCGCGCTTCTGCCGACGTATGACAACCTCGAGCGCGCGCTTAAGGCTGAAACCGCGGACACTGAGTATAAAAAGGGCGTCGAGATGACCATGACGCAGCTCGTTGAGAGCCTCAAGGGCATCAATGTCGCCATCATCGACGCGGCGGCAGGAACCGCCTTCGACCCGAATTTCCACAACGCAGTCATGCACGTGGAGGACGAGTCGCTCGGCGAAAACGTTATCGCGGAAACCTTCCAGCAGGGCTTCCAGATCGGCGATAAGGTCATTCGCCACGCAATGGTGAAAGTAGCCAACTAATTGTTAACAAAGCAAACTAAATCCTAACTTTTAAGGAGTGTATTTATCATGGGTAAGATCATTGGTATTGACCTCGGTACGACGAACTCTTGTGTAGCTGTTATGGAGGGCGGCGAGTCCGTCGTTATCCCTAACGCAGAAGGTGCACGTACCACCCCGTCTGTTGTAGCATTTTCCAAGGACGGCGAGCGCATGGTCGGTCAGGTCGCAAAGCGTCAGGCCGTCACCAACGCAGACCGCACCATTATTTCCATCAAGCGCCACATGGGCACCGACTACCGCGTAAACATCGACGGCAAGCCGTACTCCCCGCAGGAGATTTCCGCTATGATCCTGCAGAAGCTGAAGGCTGACGCAGAAGCATACCTCGGCCAGCCGGTAAATCAGGCGGTCATCACCGTTCCGGCTTACTTCTCCGACTCGCAGCGTCAGGCTACCAAGGATGCCGGCAAGATCGCAGGTCTGGAAGTTCTGCGTATCATCAACGAGCCGACCGCTGCTGCGCTGGCTTACGGCGTAGATAAGGAATCCGAGCAGAAGATCATGGTCTACGACCTCGGCGGCGGTACGTTCGATGTATCCATCCTGGATATCGGCGAGGGCGTTCTGGAGGTTCTGTCCACCGCAGGTGATACCCACCTCGGCGGCGATGACTTCGACCAGCGCATCATCGACTGGATGGTTGACGAGTTCAAGAAGTCCAACGGCATTGACCTGTCGAATGACCGTATGGCTATGCAGCGCCTGAAGGAAGCTGCTGAGAAGGCGAAGATCGAGCTGTCCGGCATGAGCCAGACCTCCATCAACCAGCCGTATATCACCGCGGACGCTACCGGCCCGAAGCACCTCGAGCTGACGCTGACCCGCGCTAAGTTCAACGAGCTGACCGCAGACCTCGTTGAGCGCACCATGGGCCCGGTTCGTCAGGCAATGAGCGACGCTGGTCTGTCCGCTTCCGACCTGTCTAAGGTCCTGCTGGTCGGTGGTTCCACCCGTATCCCGGCTGTACAGGAGGCTGTTAAGGGCATCACCGGCAAGGAAGGATTCAAGGGCATCAATCCGGACGAGTGCGTAGCAATCGGCGCATCCATCCAGGGCGGCGTTCTCGGCGGCGAGGTCAAGGACGTGCTGCTGCTCGACGTAACTCCGTTGTCCCTCGGTATTGAGACCCTCGGCGGCGTATGCACCAAGCTGATCGACCGCAACACCACCATCCCGACCAAGAAGAGCCAGATCTTCTCCACCGCAGCTGATAACCAGCCGTCTGTTGAGATTCACGTTCTGCAGGGCGAGCGCGAGATGGCTGCAGGCAACAAGACCCTCGGCCGCTTCACCCTCGACGGCATCGCTCCGGCTCCGCGCGGCATCCCGCAGATCGAAGTTACCTTCGATATCGACGCAAACGGCATCGTAAACGTATCCGCAAAGGACCTCGGCACCGGCAAGGAGCAGAAGATCACCATCACTGCATCCACCAATCTGTCTCAGGACGAGATCGACAAGGCAATGCACGAGGCTGAGCAGTACGCTGAGCAGGATAAGAAGAACAAGGAAGCAGTTGAGGTTCGCAACAACGCTGAGCAGCTGGTATTCCAGTCCGAGAAGGCACTGACCGATCTGGGCGACAAGCTGTCCGCAGACGAGAAGAGCGGCGTTCAGGCTGAGATCGAAAAGGTTAAGGAAGCACTCAAGGGCACCGATACCGATATGATCAAGGCTGCAACCGAGGGTCTGTCCAAGAAGTTCTCCGATCTGGCCGGCAAGATCTATCAGCAGCAGGCACCGCAGGGCGACCCGAATATGGGCGGCGCTCAGAGTGCAGGCGCACAGGGCGGCCAGCAGGGCGACTTTGTAGACGCTGACTTCACCGAGGTTAAGGACGACGACAATAAGTAATAAGCAAGAGTGAAGATAGAAGAGTGAAGAGTGGAGAGAAAAACTCCTCACTCTTCACTCTCCACACTCCACTCTAATGGAGAGGCGCACTTTGGTGCGCCTATCCCTGTGTATAGGATGATTTTTTATGGCTGATAAAAGAGATTATTATGAAGTGCTCGGCGTACAGAAGGGCGCAAGTGATGATGAGCTGAAAAAGGCATACCGCAAGCTGGCGCGCAAGTACCACCCGGACCTCAACAAGGATAATCCGGAGGCTGCGGATAAGTTCAAGGAAGTAAACGAAGCATACGAGGTGCTGTCCGACAAGGAGAAGCGCGCCAAGTACGACCAGTTCGGCTTTGCCGGCGTTGACCCGAGCTACGGCGGCGGTGCCGGTGCCGGCGGCTACGGCGGCGGCTTTGACATGGGCGATCTGGGCGACCTGTTTGGTTCGTTCTTCGGCGGCGGCTTTGGCGGCGGACGGTCGTCACGCCGCAACGCACCGCAGCGCGGCGAATCCATCCGTCAGACGGTGATCCTGTCCTTCGAGGAAGCCGCATTCGGCTGTGAGAAGGAGATCACGGTCGAGCGCATCGAATCCTGTGATGACTGCGGCGGCACAGGTGCCGCAAAGGGCACCACGGCGGAGACCTGTCCGAACTGCCGCGGCACCGGCGTTGTTACGCAGACCCAGCGCACGCCGCTCGGCATGTTCCAGACGCAGGGCGCCTGCCCGAACTGCCGCGGCACCGGCAAGATCATCAAGAAGCCGTGCCCGAAGTGCGGCGGTCAGGGTCGTGTCCGCAAGACCCGCAAGTTCAAGGTCAACATTCCGGCCGGTATCGACGATGGTCAGTCCATCCAGCAGCGCGGTCAGGGCAATGCCGGCGTGAACGGCGGCCCCGCAGGCGATCTGTTCGTAACGGTTGCCATCCGTCCGCATCCGATCTTTACCCGCAACGGCTCGGATGTACATGTCGATATTCCGATTTCGTTCGCACAGGCCGCACTCGGCGATACGCTGCAGGTGCCGACCATCGACGGCCGCATCGAGTACAAGATTCCGGAAGGCACGCAGACCGGCACGACGTTCCGCATGCGCGGCAAGGGCATTCAGAATGTCAACGGCCGTGGTCGCGGCGACCAGTATGTCCGCGTAAACATTGAGGTGCCGAAGAACCTGTCCGAAAAGCAGAAAAAGCTGCTGCGTGAGTTCGAGGAAACGTCCACAGACGAGAATCAGGTAAAGCGCAAGAGCTTCTGGGATAAGGTAAAGGACGCACTCAAGGATAAATAATTAAAAGAACATTGCTTTTTGAACAAATTCGGTAAACTGGAGCTTGTGCGCTGACCGGGAGGTCGGCTGTACAGGAATCCGTAAACCACCTCCCCAAAGGACGAAAAATATCGACTTTTTGGGAGGAATTCCCATGAATCGGGAGAATAAACGCAAGCAATATCAAAAGGGTTATTACCAGACGCATGCCTGCGACGACAGCTTCACCTGCAGGGTGTGCGGCCGTCCGGTCGTGCCCGCAGGTGCGGTGTACTGCACTCTAACCGCGCAGCGGCTGACGATAACCCGATGAAGCTCATGTCCATCGCCATGAAGCCGGTGGCGTTCCCGCCGTTCCCGTTGGAGCGGATTGAGGAGCTGACCGCGCTCATGGGAGGAGACGAGCAGTGAGATAAATAGAAAACCACCCGAGATTTTCTCGGGTGGTTTTTTCTGTTCTCAATTCGGCAACCGTACAATAAAAGAAGCGCTCTCGGTATAACCGAGAGCGCATTTCTGTATCCCTTAAAGCTGCGGCAGCAGGTTTGCCAGCTCGAGAGCCGCGATCGCTGCATCTGCGCCCTTGTTGCCGGCCTTGGTGCCTGCCCGCTCGATGGCCTGCTCGATGTTCTCAGTGGTAATCACGCCGAACGTTACCGGTACGCCGGTCTGCAGATTGACCTGTGCGATGCCCTTGGCAGCCTCGTTGCACACGAGGTCGTAGTGGCTGGTCGAGCCGCGGATAACCGCGCCGAGGCAGATAACTGCATCATACTTGCCGCTCTGCGCCAGCTTCTGTGCCGCCAGCGGAATCTCAAATGCACCCGGAACCCATACGAGCGTGATGTCATCCGTGTCCACACCGTGACGTACCAGCGTGTCCTCCGCGCCGGAGATCAGCTTGGAAACGATAAATTCGTTGAAACGTGCACCAACGATTGCAAACTTGCCCTTGGTTGCTACTAACTTGCCTTCGAGTACCTTCATCTTAAAATCTTCCTTTCAATATGGTGAACAGATATATTACAGGGCGAGGTGAGATCATCCCGCCCTGCGGGATAGATGGATTACAATGTTTCACTAAAGAGGTGTCCCATCTTAATCTTCTTGGTTCTGAGGTAGAACGCGTCGTCCTTCTGCGGTGCAATCTCAATCGGCACGCGCTCGGCGATCTCTACGCCGAAGCCGTCCAGACCGTAAATCTTCTCCGGATTATTGGTCAGCAGGCGCAGCTCCTTCGCGCCGAGGTCCTGCAGGATCTGAGCGCCGATCCAGTATTCACGCAGGTCGGGTGCAAAGCCGAGCTTTACGTTTGCCTCAACGGTATCGAAGCCCTTTTCCTGCAGCTCATACGCCTTCAGCTTGTTGATCAGACCGATGCCGCGGCCTTCCTGGCGCATATAGAGCAGCACGCCGCGGCCTTCCTTGTCGATCTGCTGCATGGCTGCCGCCAGCTGCTGACCGCAGTCGCATCGGCGGGAACCGAACACGTCGCCGGTCAGGCACTCGGAGTGTACGCGGCAGAGCAGGTTCTTGCCATCGCCGATCTCGCCCTTGACGAGCGCAACATGGTGCTCGCCGGTCAGGTCGTTGACGTAGCCGTAGATGCGAAACTCACCGAAACGGGTGGGCATTTTCGCACAGGCTTCGCGGACAACGTGCTTATCATGACGGCGGCAGTAGTCCTGCAGGTCCTTGATGGTGATGATCTTGAGACCCCATTCCTTGGCCTTCTCCATCAGCTCGGAGGTGCGCATCATTGTGCCGTCATCGCGCATGATCTCACAGCACAGACCGCACTGCTCGAGTCCGGCCAGACGGCATAGATCGACAGTTGCCTCGGTGTGGCCGTTGCGGGTCAGCACACCGCCGCGGCGTGCAACAAGCGGGAAAACGTGTCCCGGACGGCGGAGCTCCTCCGGCTTGGTGTGGATATCCGCACATTTGCGGCAGGTAAAGCCGCGTTCCTCGGCGGAAATGCCGGTCGTGGTGTCCACATGGTCGATGGAGACCGTGAACGCGGTGTGGTGGTTGTCGGTGTTGACCTTTACCATCTGCTCGAGACCGAGACGAAGTGCAACCTGCTCACTCATCGGTGTGCAGATCAGGCCCTTGGCGTGAGTTGCCATGAAGTTGACGTTCTCGGTCGTGGCAAACTGTGCCGCGCAGATGAGGTCGCCCTCGTTTTCGCGGTCCGGGTCATCAATGGTGAGGATGAGGTGTCCAGCGCGAAGCTCTTCGAGCGCCTCTTCAACTGTATTGAACTGATATTCCATAAGAGAAAACCTCCGTTAAAATCCGTGTTGTGCAAGAAAATCCATCGTAATACCGCTGGATTTGTGCGGCGTGAGCATTTTTTCAACGTATTTGCCGATCACATCACATTCGAGGTTGACCGGCTCGCCCGGCTTTTTGCCGAGCAGAATGGTCTGCGCGCCGGTGTGCGGAATGATGGAGACCGAAAAGTCGGTGTCCGTCACAGCCGCCACGGTAAGGCTGACACCATCAATGGCGATCGAGCCTTTTTCGACGATGTACCGGAGCAGGGGAGCCGGTGTTTTGATCGTTACCCACACGGCGTTGTCCTCGCGCCGCTGCGAGAGAACCGAGCCGGTGCCGTCGATGTGGCCGGATACGATATGACCGCCGAACCGCCCGTCGGCAGGCATCGCGCGCTCCAGATTGACCGGCGAGCCGCTCTGCAGACTGCCGAGCGCGGAACGCCGCAGGCTCTCCGCCATCACGTCGGCGCTGAAGCTGTCGTCTGTCAGCGCGACCACGGTCAGGCATACGCCGTTCGTGGCAATGCTGTCGCCGATTTTTGTATTTTCGAGCACGGTATCCGCCGCAATCGTCAGCCGAGCGCCTTTTGCACCGCGCTCAATGCGCCGCACCGTACCGATTTCTTCGATAAGTCCAGTAAACATTACAATCTCCCTTCAATCAGGAAATCTTCGCCCATCGGCGTGCAGGTCACGTCCTTCAGCGGAAGCGCCTGCACCATCTTGTCAAACCCCAGACCTCCGACCGGACTTTTCGCGCCTGCACCGCCGATGATTTTCGGGGCGATGTACGCCTGCACGCGGTGCACCACACCGGCCTCCAGCGCGGAGAACGCAAGTGCCGAGCCGCCTTCGAGAAGCAGACCGTCGATGCCGAGTGCGCCGAGCTGGCGCATCAGGTCGGCAAGGTCTACGCGCTCGTTTTTCGTTTTGCATTCGAGAATGTGTACACCGTGCCGTTCCAGTTCAGCGGTGCGCTCATTTCGACCGACGACCGCGATATAGGTCTGGATTTTGTTCGCTGTCTGTACGATTCTGCTGTCGATCGGCGTTCTTGCGCGGCTGTCGCAGATTATGCGGATCGGATCGCGCCCGCCGTCAATGCGGCAGGTGAGCAGCGGATCGTCCTCAAGCACGGTGCCGATGCCGACCATGATGGCGGGCAGCCGGTTGCGCGTTTCGTGTACATGACGGCGGGCGGTCTCGCCGGTAACCCAGCGGCTGTCGCCGGTGTGTGCGGCAATTTTGCCGTCCAGCGTCATCGCGTACTTGAGCGTCACAAACGGCGTCTTGTGCGTGATGTAGTGAAAGAAAACTTCATTCACGCGGCGGCATTCGTCCTCACACACGCCGGTCTCGACTTCGATGCCTGCGTCGCGCAGGATCTGTGCGCCTTTGCCGGCTACCAGCGGGTTCGGGTCGAGGCAGCCGACGAACACGCGGCCGATTTTGTGCTCGATGACTGCGTCTGTGCACGGCGGCGTGCGTCCCCAGTGGCAGCACGGCTCAAGCGTGACGTAAAGGTCTGCGCCCGTGCAGTCCTCGGTGCAGTGCGCGAATGCATTGCGCTCGGCATGCAGGCCGCCGATGTGCTCGTGCCAGCCTTCACCGATGATTTTTCCGTCCTTGACGATGACGCAGCCGACCATCGGATTCGGGTTGACGTGACCGGCTCCGCGCTGGGCCAGCGCCAGCGCCCGACGCATATATTCCTGTTTTTGCTCCTGCATAGAATCACCTGATATAATAATTCTGTAGAAAATTTCACGATAGTTTGGCGACAGCCATAAAAAAACGTCCCAAAGACAGAATCTTCGGGACGCTGAGAAAAGCATTGTGAAAACAAAAAGTCTGAAACACCGAATCGGCATTTCAGAACAGTAAACAAGCGGAAGGTCTTTCCGCATATTCTTCTTTCATCCAGACTATACTGTCGGCCTCGGAATTTCACCGAGTCATGCTTCTGCCGAATGGCATCCGCTCGCGGGCTGTACCGCCGGTAGGGAATTGCACCCTGCCCTGAAGAATCAAATATTTGGTTTTGCGGGGCAAAGCCTTTATTGCTCTGCCTGAGGAAAGTATAGTCCCAAGCGGAGAAAAATGCAAGAGTTTTTTGAAAAAATAATTTTACAGAATATGAGAATGCAAACAAAACACCGGAAAAGTTCAAAAAAGCCTGGAAGATAAGCGGATAACGCACGAAAAGCATAAAACGACTACGCGGTCTTTATTGATAATTTCCTGTTTTCCATTCCGACTCGCTAAGAGCCGCCCTACGGGCGGTTGCTCGCTGGACGCCCACTGCGGTGGGTGTATCCATTTTCAATTTGCTTCGGTTGTGCTATAATCAAATAGCTATGAAACGAAAGGAGAGTGTGCCATGCGGATCTGGACCGGACGAGCGGGGAGCGGCAAGACAACGGCCATCCTGCGGGAGATCGCGGCGCTGAGTGAAAGGGGAGAGGGACGGCAGATTCTGCTCGTGCCCGAGCTGAACTCGCACCTGATGGAGCGGCGGCTTGCCGCGGCCACACACAACCACGGCGCACGCACGGCCGAGGTGCTGACGTTCTCACGATTGGCGGACCGTGTGTTCTCTGAGGTCGGCGGACTGGCACAGCAGATGCTGACGCCGGCAGGTCAGCTTTTGACCTTGCAGGAGGCGGCACGCCGTGTGCAGGGCGGGCTGAGTGCGTGGAAGGGTCTGGCAGACAAGCCGGAGCTGCTGCAGGAGGCGCTGCGGCTGATCGACGAGTGCAAAACCTGTGCAGTCGCACCGGAGACGCTGTTTGCGGCTGCCGAGGAGAGTGAGGACGCTGTACTTGCAGAAAAATTGTCCGACCTTGCACAGATTTTGACGGCATATGAGCGCCTGTGCGAGGAGTCCCTGCCCGATCCGAGAGACCGTCTGACACACCTGCGCGACCGTCTGTCAGAAAGTCACACGCTGGACGGCGCAGCGGTCTATCTGGATGGATTTCTCGGCTTTACCGTGCAGGAAAGTGCAGTAGTTGATGCCATGCTGGCGGCAGGTGTGCCGCTCTCTGCGGCGGTAACCTGCGATACGGATTACCCGGAGATTTTCCTTACCGGCTGTAAAACAGTGCAGAAATTAACCCGAATGGCAAAGCATCATAACCAGACGGTCGAGCGCATCGAACTGGGCGAAAGCAAGGTGGCCCGACCGGCGGGACTGGCTGCGCTCGAGCGCGAAAGCCTGTTGCCGGTGCGCACCCCGCAGGAGAGCGCGGCCGGCGTTCGTTTGTACGAGGCGGCTTCACCGTTTGACGAGTGTGAGCATGCGGCGGCGTACATTCGGCGCAAGGTGCGGGACGAAGGCGCGCGCTGCCGCGATTTTGTGGTTGCGGCACGCGATATCGAGCCGTACAGCGCGTTTCTCGCAATGGCGATGGCGCGGTATGACATTCCGGTGTTTCTCGCGGAAAAGCCGGATCTGCTGTCTCGTCCGCCGATGGCGCTGGTCACGAATGCGCTTGAGGCGGTGCGAAATCACTTCCGATATGAAGATCTGTTCTCCTGTCTCAAGACCGGACTCGCGGGCTTGGATTGGGACGAAATTGACAAATTAGAGAACTATGTGCTCACCTGGAACATCCGCGGCGGAGCATGGGAACGCGAGTGGACCGAGCATCCGGACGGCTACGGTCTGTCCATCGACGAGAACGCGAAGGCACAGCTTGCCGAGCTGAACACACTCCGCAAACGGGCAATCGCGCCGTTCTCCGCACTGCGCGAGGCACTTGCAGGTGAGCAGCCTGCAGGCGACTGCGTGCGTGCGCTCTATGCATTTCTTCTCGCGGTGGACGCGCCGCAGCGCATGACCGACCGCGCCGCCGGACACGAGCAGGCGGGCCGTCTGCAGCTGGCCGACGAGTACCGCCAGCTGTGGGAAATCCTGGTCTCTGCGATGGAGCAGTTTGCATGGGTGTGCGGTGATATGCCGCTGACGCTCGACCGTTTCGCGCAGCTGTTCCGGCTGGTGCTCGGCGAGTATGATGTGGGTACGATTCCGGTTTCGCTCGACCGCGTGACCTGCGGCAACATTGAGCGCGCGTGCACGGAAAATGCGAAATATGTCATCCTGCTGGGCGTTAACGACGGCCTGATACCGAAAACTCCGTCCTCGACTTCGCTGCTGAGTGACATGGACCGCGACAAAATGGATGCGCTCGGCGTGGAACTCAAAGCCTACGGCGAGGAACGCCTGCTGATGGAGCAGGAAACGCTCTATCGAGCACTCGCGTGCCCGACAGACGAGCTGCTGCTGACGTATCACACCATCGACGCAGGCGGCGGTGAAACGCGGCCGTCCTACTTCGTGAACACAGTGCGGGAGCTGCTGCCGGATGTGCCGTTTTCCACCCACCGGACGGAGACCGTGCGCGACCGCCTGCAGGCGGAACGACCGGCGGTCGAACTCGCGTGCGCGTATCTTTCGGGCGACCGGACAGCCGCTGTGCGGGCTGCTTATGACTACTATAAGGATGATGAGCGAGTCAAAAACGCGCAGGCGCAGCGGCGCGGCAGAGGACCGCTGAGCAGTCCGCACACGATTGATGGCTTGTACGGAAGAAGTCTTAATCTGACCGCTTCGCGCGTGGATACGTTCTATTCCTGCCGGTTTGCGTTCTTTATGCAGTACGGTCTCAAGGCCAAGCCGCGCCGCGTGGCGAGGTTTGATGCGCTCTCGACCGGCACGTTCATCCACTATGTGCTCGAGCATGCGCTGGATACCCTTGGAAAGTGCGAGGGCGGCGCCGCCCATGCCGATCAGCCGACCATGCGCAAAGCCTGCCGTGAAGCGGTACGGCAGTATGTCGCGGAGGAACTGGGCGGCCTGGAGAACAAAACCGCGCGTTTCCAGTACCTGTTCCGCCGACTGGTGCGCGCCGTGGAGCAGATCATCGACAACGTGATCGAAGAACTGCGCGTATCCGACTTTGCGCCGATCGACTATGAGCTGGACTTCTCGCGCAGCGGCGACCTGCCGCCCGTGCAGTGTGAGGACGGCGATGTGTCGGTTTCGCTCTCCGGCAAGGTGGACCGCGTGGACGGCTACATCAAAAACGGCCGCCTCTATCTGCGCGTTATGGACTATAAAAGCGGAAAAAAGTCATTTTCGCTGTCCGACATCTGGTACGGACTCAACATGCAGCTTATCATCTATCTGTACGCGCTGCAGCAGGAGGGTCTGAACCGCTATCGTGCCCGCCTGACCGCCGAGCTGAACGAAATCGTACCGGCGGGCGTGCTGTACGTTCCGGTGCGCGATGAGCTGCCGGACGCGGCGCGCGACACGGACGAGGAAGGGCTGCGCATCCTGCGCGATAAGGCGCTGCGGCGTTCGGGGCTGCTGAGCGACGATATGTCGCTGCTCGAGGCGATGGAGCACGGTCTGGAGGGTGACGGACGGTTTATTCCGGTCTCTATCAAGACCGGGAAGGGCGAGGACGAGCCGACGCTTGCCGCCAAGTCTGCGGTAGCCGATCTGGCGAAATTCGGCAGACTGGCACGCTACACGCAGAAAAAGCTGCTCGAAATGGGACAGGCTCTGCGAAACGGCAGCATTGAAGCCGACCCGCGTAAGACCGACCGCAGCTACTGCGAATGGTGTGATTTCCGGGCAGCCTGCCGGTTTGATGAGACCGCCGGAGACAAGGTACGCTGGCTGAAAAACATCAAGGACAAGGAATTCTGGGAGCAGTTAGGAGGGGACGACAATGCCGAAGTGGACACCTGATCAGCAGACCGCAATCGACGACCGCGGCGGTGCACTGCTGGTTTCGGCGGCAGCCGGCTCGGGCAAGACAGCCGTGCTGACCGAGCGTGTGCTCCGGCGGCTGACGGATGAGAACGATCCGGTCGATATCGACCGCCTGCTGCTGGTTACCTTTACCAACGCAGCGGCAGCCGAAATGCGTGAGCGAATCGGTGCGGCCCTCGGTGCGGCCGTAGCCGCAAACCCGCGGGATACCCGTCTGCGGCGGCAGCTGTTCCTCGTGCACCGCGCGAAAATCACGACTGTGCATGCGCTGTGCCTGTCGCTCGCGCGCGAGCAGGCGGCGGTGCTCGGCATCGCGCCCGACTTTCGCCTGATGGACGAAAACGAGGGCAAGCTGCTTCGCGCCGAGGTACTCGAAGAAGTGCTCGACACGGCCTACGAGCAGGCGGACGAGAAGTTTTTCGCGCTCTGTGACCTGCTGACGGCGGGGCGCGACGATAAAAAGCTGGGCGAGGTCATTCTCGGCACCTACGAGAAAATTCAGGCGCATCCGGACCCGCGGGCGTTCCTCGAGGATGTGCGCGCCGGATTGTACACGCGCGGCATGGACACGCCGCACGGCCGTGTTCTGCGCGAGCAGGCGAAGTCGGCGGCACAGCACGGTGCGGCATTTCTGCACATGGCTGTGGATGAATTGACCGGCATTGATGAGCTGGCGGACAACTATCTGCCCGCGCTGACGAGCGACTTAAATCAGGTCGAGCATCTGCTGGACGCACTGTTTGGCGGCAGCTGGGATGACTGCGTGAAGGCTGCCCGGTCGATTTCGTTTGACCGACTGAAGGCCGCGAGAAAATTTGAGGACAAGGCGTTCCTCGAGCAGATCAAGGCCATGCGCGAGGAGTGGAAGGGCGTTGCCAATAACATTCGGGAGAAATGGCTGACCGTCACCGCAGAAGAAGCGGAGTACGACCGCGGTCTGACGGCCCCCGCGCTGTTCGCGCTCATTGACATGGTAAACGCCTTTGACGATGCCTTTACGGCAGCGAAACGTGCGAGAAATGCTGCGGATTTCAACGATTTAGAGCACTTTGCCGTGCGTCTGCTGTATACAGACGGCAAGCCGTCCGCACTGGCGAAAACCATGTCTGAGCAGTTCACCGAAATTGCGGTGGACGAGTATCAGGACACCAACGCCGTGCAGGATGCCATCTTCCGTGCACTCTCCAGAGACGAGACCAACCTGTTCATGGTCGGTGACGTCAAGCAGAGCATTTACGGCTTTCGACTGGCTGACCCGTCCATTTTCCTTGAGAAATACCGCAGCTTCGGTGAGGTGGCGGACGCCGCCGACGGGCAGCCGCGCCGTGTTGTCCTCGGGCAGAATTTCCGTTCGCGGGCGGCTGTGCTGGACGCGTGCAACTATCTGTTTGCCGCCGTCATGGGCGAGACCGTGGGCGACCTCGCGTACACGGACAAGGAGGCGCTGCACCTCGGTGCGGACTACTATCCGGAGGCCGGAAACGAGCGGTACAAGACCGAAGTCCTGCTCGTGGATGCGGACGGACTCGGCGAGGACGATGATGCGCCGGACAAGACCGAACTCGAAGCGCGGCTTGCCGCGAAGCGCATTCGTGCGCTGCTCGATGAAGGCTTTCCGGTGACGGATAAGCAGACCGGAAAGCTGCGTCCGGTCACGCCGGGGGATATCGTAATCCTGCTGCGCTCGCCCAGAAACAAGGCGCCGACCTACATTGCGGAGTTGGAGCGCATCGGCGTAACAGCCAGCGCCGAGCAGCGCGGCGGCCTGCTGGAGACTGCCGAGGTCGGCACGATGGTGTCGCTGCTCAGTGTCATTGACAACCCGCGGCAGGACGTTGACCTTATCGGTGTGATGCGTTCGCCGCTGTTCGGCTTCACCGAGCAGGAACTGGCGGATATTCGCCTTGTGGATCGCAAGATCAGCTATTATGACGCGCTGCTGCAGGCGAGAACAGATTTTCCCAAGGTGGAAACCTTCCTGCAGCGGCTGGACTTTCTGCGCACCTTTGCGTGCGATCAGCCGGTGTACCGCCTGCTGTGGGAGATTTACGACCAGACCGGCGCACTCGGCCTGTACGGCGCGCTGCCGAACGGCGCACAGCGCCAGAGCAACCTGCTGACATTCTTCGAGCGAGCGCGCTCGTTTGAGGGACAGGGCTTCCGCGGCCTGTTTGACTTTGTACGCCTGCTGCGCGGCATGATCGAGCAGGGCGAGGATTTCCAGACGGTCGGTGCCGAGGCCACCGGCGGTGCGGTCCGCATTCTGTCCATCCACAAGTCTAAGGGACTGGAATTTCCGGTCGTTATCGTGGCAGACTGCGCCAAGCAGTTCAACGACAGCGACCTCAAGGAGCCGGTGCTCGTGCACCAGAACCTCGGCTTCGGCAGCAAGTGCCGCGACCGTGACCGCGGTGTGCAGTACGACACCGCCGAGCGCATTGCGGTCTCGGTGCAGATGCGCCGCGAGATGATATCCGAAGAGCTGCGCGTATTATATGTAGCGATGACGCGCGCCAGGGAAAAACTGATTCTGACGGCAGCCACCGGCAGCCTGCGGAATTCGCTGAAAAAATGGTCGCTGCTGGCATCGCTCGATGAGCTGCCGCAGTACGCCATGGGCGCGGCGCGCACGCCGCTTGCGTGGATTCTGACACCGCTGCTGCGGCATCCATGCGCGCGTGCATTCCGCGAGGAGTATGCGCCGGAGGTGTCCGAGCACGGCACGGACAATGATGCGTTTATGCTCAAGGTGTATTATCCGAGCGACCTGCAGCCGCAGGAAACTGAAATCCTGCGTTTCGAGGACATGGAGACCGGCGACTGCACCGTACAGCCGCACCTCGACTACCCGCATGCCTACCTTGCGGAGCTGCCGAGCAAGCTGACCGCCACCGGTGTCGGCCGCGGCTACCGCGCAGACGAGGCTGCTGAGCAGACACCGCCTCCGCGGAAGGAGGTGCAGCTGCGCGCGCCGCTGTTCGAGCAGGGAGAAAAAAAGCTGACGCCTGCCGAGATCGGCACAGCACACCACCTGTTTATGCAGTTCTGCGACTTTGACGCCGCCTGTGCGCCGAACGGCGTGGAAAACGAGCTGAACCGTCTGGCGGAAAAGAAAATTTTGTCCACAGAAGAGGCGCATGCTGTGGATAAACGCAAGATCGAACGGTTTTTCGCCTCCGACCTGTACAAAACCTTTATGGCGGAAAACAAGGTGCGGCGTGAGTTCAAGTTCTCCGTGCTCGTTCCGGCGCAAGCGTATTTTCCGGTCGCGGCGGACGCACCCGAGGAAAACGTGCTCCTGCAGGGTGTTATCGATTGCCTGATCGAAACTAGGGACGGCTTTGTTATCCTTGACTTCAAGACCGATCGCATCAAGAAGGGCGGTGCGGTCGAGAGAGCCGAGCAGTACCGTCCGCAGTTGGCCGCCTACGCGCGTGCCGTGCATGAGATTTACGGCAGACCGGTCCGCGCCTGCGTGCTGTACTTTTTCCACACCGGCGATACCGAATGGGTGTCGCTTGACGAGGACTGACAGCATTTGACCGCCCGGCAGTTAAGAGCGTGTTAAGATTCATTTGCATGCATTGACATTGCGGCCGCACGATGGTAAATTGAGTACAACAAAAGCGAAGGGGCACCGGAAAAATACCGGACGGCTCCGCAGGACTTCAATATGCCACCATCATTCATTCCTCATTTCCAAATGAAAAATCCGCAGACGGGAACGTCTGCGGATTTTTCTATCTGTCAGAGGCTGGTTTCGCGACAGCCGTTTGCACGGATTGCATAACACGCATGCGGCAAAAATCGTGAAAAACCGTCATATGCCCGCTTTACTTTACAGGGCAAAAAGGATATAATAAACTTAACTATCAAAAACGACCTATTTGGAGAAAAGGAGAACGACGAAATGGCGTATTATTTCAGTGAACCTTCGCATACCTTTAACGAATATCTGCTGGTACCGGGGTATTCCTCTGCGGAGTGCATGCCGGCGAACGTAAGCCTGCGCACACCAATCGTTAAGTACAAAAAGGGCGAGGAATCCGCGCTGTATGCCAACATTCCGATGGTTTCCGCAATCATGCAGGCGGTATCGGATGATCGTATGGCGATCGCACTGGCGCAGGAGGGCGGTATCTCCTTTATCTTCGGTTCGCAGTCGATCGAGAGCGAGGCTGCAATGGTTTCCCGCGTAAAGAGCTACAAGGCAGGCTTCATCGTATCCGACTCCAACGTAAAGCCGGACACCACCCTTGAGGAAGTCCTCAAGCTGAAGGAGCGCACCGGTCACTCCACCATGGCTGTTACCGATGACGGCACCGCGAACGGCAAGCTGCTCGGTATTGTCACCAGCCGCGACTACCGCGTTTCCCGCATGGAGCGCAGCGTTAAGGTTGAGGAGTTTATGACTCCGTTTGACAAGCTGATCACCGCTCCGGCAGATACCAGCCTCAAGATCGCAAACGACATCATCTGGGACAACAAGCTGAACTCTCTGCCGCTGGTAGACGACAAGCAGCATCTTGTTTATATGGTATTCCGTAAGGACTACGACAGCCACAAGGCAAACTCTCTTGAGCTGCTCGATGAGCACAAGCGTTATGTAGTCGGCGCAGGCATCAACACCCGCGACTACGCAGAGCGTGTTCCGGCACTGGTTGAGGCGGGCGCAGACGTTCTCTGCATTGACTCCTCCGAGGGCTTCTCTGAGTGGCAGAGCCGCACCCTGTCCTGGGTACGCGCAAAGTACGGCGACAGTGTAAAGGTCGGCGCGGGCAACGTTGTTGACCGTGAGGGCTTCCGTTTCCTCGCTGAGGCCGGCGCGGACTTCATCAAGGTCGGCATCGGCGGCGGCTCCATCTGCATCACCCGTGAGCAGAAGGGCATCGGCCGCGGCCAGGCTACCGCGCTGATCGAGGTCGCAGCCGCTCGTGACGAGTATTTCGAGGAGACCGGCATCTACATTCCGATCTGCTCGGACGGCGGTATCGTTCACGACTACCACTGCACGCTGGCGCTGGCTATGGGCGCTGACTTCCTCATGCTCGGCCGCTACTTCTCTCGCTTTGACGAGTCCCCGACGAACAAGGTCAACATCAACGGCAGCTACATGAAGGAATACTGGGGCGAGGGTTCTGCCCGTGCCCGCAACTGGCAGCGCTACGACATGGGCGGCGACAAGAAGCTGTCCTTCGAGGAAGGCGTTGACTCCTACGTTCCGTACGCAGGCTCGCTGAAGGACAACCTCGGTCTGACCCTGAGCAAGGTCCGTTCCACCATGTGCAACTGCGGCTCTCTGTCCATTCCGGAGTTCCAGAAGAAGGCAAAGATCACGCTGGTATCCGCAACCTCGATCGTCGAGGGCGGCGCACACGATGTTGTGCTCAAGGAAACCGCATCTACGAGCAAATAAGCATAGTCTACTCACAAATTGCCCCACAGGTTATCTCTGCGGGGCAATTCTTATCGGAAATGAGATTGCATGAAGGGGGAGGGGCGCTATGCCTCAGAATAACAAGCCGGGACGCCGTCTGCTGCGGCAGCTGTACGGCTCGTGGTACCGCATGCGGCATAATATCAGCATTTTTGCGAGATGGTGCCTGTTTGCGGTAATCATCGGCGTGGTCGTCGGCGCGGTCGGCGCGGCGTTTGAGCACGCGCTTGAATGGGCGACCGAAACCCGGCAGGAGCAGAGCTGGACACTGTATTTTCTGCCGCTGGTCGGTGTTTTCATCGCGTTCTGGTACAGTAAAATGGATATGCCGCTTGAGCGCGGCACTAACTTTATCCTGACCTCGGTGCGGCAGGATCATCCGGTGCGGCTGCGCCTTGCGCCGAGCATCTTCATCACCTCGGTGCTGACCCACCTTTGCGGCGGCTCTGCCGGACGAGAAGGTGCGGCGCTGCAGCTCGGCGGTGCGATTTCGGGCAATATCGGACATCTGATGCACTTGGACGACAAGGATTCCCGCACGATCACCATGTGCGGCATGGCAGCGTGCTTTTCGGCGCTGTTCGGCACACCGCTTGCGGCGAGCGTGTTCGCAATGGAGGTTATCAGCGTGGGCGTGATGTACTACGCGGCGCTGTTTCCGTCCATCCTCGCGAGCGTGATCGCGCATCAGGTAGCGCTGCAGCTTGGCGGCGGCACGACCGCGTTTACGCTCTCCGGTGTGCCGGAAAATACGGATGTGCTGCTCATTGTAAAGCTGGTGGCGTTCGGCATGGTCTGCGCCGGACTGAGTGCGCTCGTGTGCGTCATCTTCCATAAAATCGGTCATCTGTTCAAGCATTTTCTGCCGAACCAGTACGCCTGCATTGCGGTTGGCGGCGCGGTCGTGGTGCTCATCAGCCTGCTGCTCGGCACGCGCGACTACAACGGTGCAGGCATGCAGGTCATTGAACGCGCGATTGCCGGTCACGCGGCATACGAGGCGTTTTTACTCAAGCTGGTGCTGACGGCGATTACCATCGGCGTCGGCTATAAGGGCGGTGAGATCGTGCCTGTGCTGTTCATCGGTGCGACCTTCGGCGCCGCCTACGGCGGATTTTTCGGTCTGGCGCCGTCCTTTGCGGCCGGTCTCGGTATGACGGCCGTGTTCTGCGGCGTGACAAATTCGCCGCTTACATCCATCCTGCTGGCGTATGAGCTGTTCGGCGGTCAGAGCCTTGCGCTGTTCGCGCTGGTCATCGCCATCGCGTACATGCTCTCCGGCTACTACGGCCTGTACAGTGAGCAGAAGATCATCTATTCCAAGCTCAGACCGCAGTTTATCGACAGAAAAACCAAATAACCAACCATCCGTAGGGCGCGACGACTCGGCGCGCCGTGTAAATCATGTGCAGTTGCTGAAAAAGCGGCGTGCCGAGGTCGTCACGCCCTACGATATACGTTCTCGAAAGGAACAAAACCAATGCAGAATTTCAAAGGTGCAATTTTCGACATGGACGGCACGCTTTTGGACTCCATGCCGGTCTGGAAACGACTGACACAGCGCTACCTTGCGCAGTTCGATGTTCACATCACAGACGCGGACTACGCGGTATGCGAGGGCTTTTCCCAGCCGCAGGTCGCGGAGTATTTTCTGAAACGCTATCCGAACCTGCCGCTGACCCAGCAGCAGATGCTCGACGGCATGGACGAGATGATCACCTCGCGCTACGAGACGATCGCCAAGCCCAAGGACGGCGTGATCGACTTCCTCGAAAGCCTGCGCGCACGCGGCGTCAAAATGGCGATCGCTACGTTGACGGCACGCCGCCACGCGGAGAAGGCGCTCATCGACCGCGACATGATGAAATATTTCGAGTTCATGCTCACCATCGAGGACGTGGGCGTGCCCAAGTACGAGCCGGACATCTATCTTGAAGCCGCAAAGCGTCTCGGTCTGACGGCAGAAGAGTGCATGGTGTTTGAGGATGCGCCGTATGCGGGCGTAACGGCGAAAAAAGCCGGTTTTGCGCTCTGCGGTATGGCAGAGCCCGCCTACGCGGAGGGCGAAGACACGCTCCGGCAGGTGAGCGATGTGTTCGTCGAGCATTCCTTTGCCGAACTTGCCGGAAAACTGTAAAAAACACTTGCAATATAACGCATCATATCCTATTATATATAGGAAAGAGAGTATGGAGCTGCGTTAGAAATCCTAACGCGGCTTCCTTTTACGTTGGGAGGCTGAAATTTTTGGAACAACAGAATAAAATGGGAACCGCCCAAATGGGCCCGCTGATCTTCTCGATGGCACTGCCGGCGATGATCTCCATGATCATCAACGCGCTGTACAATATCGTGGACAGTATCTTCGTGGCCAAGTATTCGCAGGATGCGCTGGCGGCGGTTTCGCTCGTATATCCGCTGCAGATGCTGGTCGTGGCGATCGGTGTCGGCACCGGTGTCGGCGTAAACTCACTGATCGCACGCCGTCTGGGCGAAAAGCGCCAGAAGCACGCGGACTCGGCGGCAGAGCACGGCGTTGCGCTGGCGGTTGTTGGCGGCATCGCATTCTTCATCCTCGGCTGGGGATTTTCGGGTGTATTCGTCGGCGCATTCGGTGCGAGCGAGGCGGTTTCGGCTTACGCTATCCAGTATTCGCACCTTGCGGTCGGCATGAGTATTTTTGTTATGATCTCGATGATGTGCGAGAAGATCCAGCAGTCCGGCGGCAACATGATCATCCCGATGTGTCAGGGTTTGACCGGTGCGATCATCAACATCATCCTTGACCCGCTGATGATCTTCGGCATCGGTCCGTTCCCGGAGATGGGTATTCGCGGTGCGGCGCTCGCGACCGTTATCGGCCAGATCTTCGGCATGGCGCTTGGTCTGTGGGGCGTGTTCCGTCAACAGAAGGTGCTGAATGTCAACATGCGCGAGTTCAAGTGGCGCGGACAGACGATCAAGGACATTTACCGTGTCGGCCTGCCGGGTATTGTCATGCAGAGCGTCGTTTCCGTTATGACGGCGGGCATGAACGGCATTTTGATTGCCTTCTCGCAGACGGCGGTCAACGTACTCGGTGTGTATTTCAAGCTGCAGACCTTCGTCTTTATGCCGGTATTCGGACTCAATCAGGGTGCGCTGCCGGTTATGGGCTACAACTACGGCGCACGCAACCGCAAGCGTCTGATGGGGGCGTACAAGATCACGCTGACGGCGGCTGTCGTCATTATGGCGCTTGGTCTGGTGCTGTTCCAGCTGCTGCCCGAGCAGATGCTCATGCTGTTTGTGGACAAATCCGATGCGGCGGCAGCACAGAAGATGATCGAGGTCGGCGTTCCGGCGCTCAAGACCATCAGCCTGTCGTTCCTCGGCGCGGCGTTCGGCATCATCAACTCCACGCTGTTTCAGGCCACCGCACGCGGCATGAACAGCCTGATCGTGTCTGTCTGCCGTCAGCTGGTCGTTATCCTTCCGGCGGCGTGGCTGCTGGGTCAGCAGTTCGGCCTGAATGCGGTATGGTATGCATTCCCGATCGCAGAGATCGCAGCATTCTTTATCTCGTATATTCTGCTCTGGCGCGAATATCGCACGGAGCTTCGATTCCTCGGTATTGAAAGGGAGGCAAAGGCATGAAACGAATTGCCAGCTTTGAAGTAAACCATGACAAACTGAAGCCGGGTATGTATACCTCGCGTATCGACGGTGACATCACCACCTATGACATCCGCATGGTGTACCCGAATGCGGGCACGTACATCCAGCCTGCGGCGGGGCATACGTTCGAGCACCTGTTTGCAACGTATGCACGCAACTCGAAGTTTGCCGATCAGATCATCTACTGCGGTCCGATGGGCTGTCAGACCGGCTTTTACTTCCTTGTGCGCGATATGAAGCCGTCGGATGCGATTGCGCTCGTGCAGGAGAGCATGGCGTTTATCGCCGCTTACGAGGGCGAGATTCCGGGCGCGAGCCGCATTGAGTGCGGCAATTATCTGCTGCACGATCTGGCAGGCGCAAAGCAGCTTGCTGCGTCCATGATTCCCGTGCTCGAGGGTTGGAAAGAAGAAAATCTGATTTATGAAAAATAATGCTTGCATTTTCGGAAAACATGTGGTAAGATAATTTTACGACTGTTGGAGATATGTAAACATATCCGTGGAAAGAGGTGAAACAACATGAAACAGGGCATCCATCCCGACTACAAGCAGACCACGATCCGCTGTGCCTGCGGCAATGTCATTGAGACCGGCTCCACCAAGGAGAACATCGTCGTTGACGTTTGCTCCAAGTGCCACCCCTTCTTCACGGGTAAGCAGAAGCTGGTAGACACCGGCGGACGTGT
>ENA-ORCP01001208-ORCP01001208.1-human-gut-metagenome-genome-assembly--contig:-NODE-1208-length-22740-cov-6.135507_pt1 | contig 22740 bp, 15 predicted proteins | sample MGYA00242990_ERZ507991 | MGnify/ENA primary metagenome ERZ507991 (study PRJEB26167, sample SAMN06115496) | human gut metagenome | host: Homo sapiens | place: China:Henan | collected 2015-05-07... | reverse complement strand
GATTTGCTGGTGCAGCCGGATATACCACGAGAACAGGGACAGGGAGATAGAGGAAGATCCAAACCCGCACTACGGAGGTTTTTTTGATGTGCAGGGGGGGCATTTAAGGTTGATTTTCGCAAAGATAAGGCTTGAAAGGTACGTATTTCAAATATTTTTAGTTAAATTTTGTATTTAAACATTGTTAAATAATTCTGACTGGTATAATAGAAACAGAAGAGACATGCCGAAAAGCATGCCTCTTCTGTGATTTGCTGGTAAGCAATGGTTTGAGATGATGGATTAGAATTCGATGACGTTGTCGTTGGGGGAGGGTTTGCCGGAGTTTGAGAGGCGGGGAGCGTCGAGCGAGATGCTTCCTCGGCGCAGATTTTCTACGGTCTTCTTGTCGCGGTTGTAAGCGGGCGATTTCTCGAGGATGTCAATGACGGCATCATCGTTCATCTGGTCGGCAGTGAGAATGATGTAGTTGGCGTTTGACTCGGGCACGTCGCCATACTGCTGTTTGAAAGCCTCTTCGATTTTGCCGGTCTTTTCTTTAATTCGCGAACCGGGGTCGCCGCCAATGCCTCCTGAACGGCCACCTGCGCGGTTGCCCTTGTTGCCACTCTGTGCAATGAGGTCCTGTTCTTCCTCGCGGATGGTGACATCGAATCCGGCGGCAAGAATGGTGATTTTCACTTTCTCGCCGAGAGAGTTGTCGATGGCCACACCCCAGATGATGTCGACATCGGTGTTGAGGTTCTCAACGAAGTCGCGGAGTTCCTGCACCTCGCTCATTGACATTGAGTTGTCATCATCCTTGCTCATGTAGAGGTTGAGCAGGAGGCTGCGTGAGCCGAAGATGTCGCGGTTGCGGAGCAACGGGGAGTTGAGTGCGTCCTGAATGGCTTTTGAAACGCGGTGCTCGCCTTCGCCGTAGCCGGTGGAGATGATTGCGGTTCCACCGTCGCGGAGTGTGCGGTCAACGTCCTCAAAGTCAACGTTGATGTAGCCCGTGGTGGTGATTATTTCGGAGATAGAGCGGGCGGCCGTCGACAGAGTGTCATCGGCTTTGCCGAATGCGTTGAAGAAGTCGAGGTCGGGGTAGATTTCGGTGAGGCGCTCATTGTTGATAATGAGGAGCGCGTCGACATACTTCGACATCTCATCGGCTCCCTCCAGGGCTTTCATGATTTTCTTTTTGCCCTCAAAGAGGAAGGGGATGGTAACGATACCGATGGTGAGGAGGCCGCGCTCTTTGGCCACACGGGCCACTACGGGGCCTGCGCCGGTGCCGGTACCACCGCCCATTCCGGCGGTGATGAACACCATGCGGTTGTCTTCACTGAAGATGGCTTCGATTTTGTCGATGTCGGCCTCGGCGAATTTCTTGGCTTTTTCGGGGTCGTTTCCTGCTCCGCGGCCATTGCCTATCACCACTTTATTGGGGACGTCGGTGTTGTAGACGGCTTTTTCATCGGTGTTGCAAACCACATAGGTTATCTTGTCGGACACCTGATGAAACATGTGGTTCACGGCATTGCCGCCGCCACCGCCAACTCCTACAACCATGATGTCTCTGTCCTGGCTGCCGGCGTGAGATTTCTGTTTGAACTGGCCTGCAAGGCCGTTTATGTCAAGGTTGGAATCCATGTCCATAACAATTGCTTTTTTGAGTGGGATTAATCTTTGTCGTCATCGAGAGAAACGTATTCTCCATCTTCTTCTTCGTAGCTGTCGTCGATCAGAGTGTTGATCCGCTCTTTGAAGCCTTTCCAGAAGCCTTTTCTTTTTTTCTTGCCGCGGTTGTCGGGCTCTGTTTCCGGATCTATTTCCACGCCTACGGGTTCATGTTCTTCTTCTGGCTGATCTTCAGCAACCTCCTCTTCGTCTTCGGTAAGTTCCACTATATCGGAGGTGAGACATTCGCCCGCGCCATGAACGGCGGCTTTATATAGCACTGAAATCACGTCGGCGGCATCGGTGGCCGATATCTTGCTGTCGACGATGCGGATCTCAGGAATGGTGATGGCTCCGATGCGGAGTTTCATATGGGTTGCGCTGGCCAGACGGTCGTTGAAGCCTATGAGCTTGGCGCCCTGGCCGACTATTATAATGCCTGCGGAGAGGTCAAAGTTCTTGAATCCGGCAAGTTCAATCTGCTTGCGGATGTTGGCAATGATTTCGGCGGCGCGGTGGCACACGTAGTTGTTCACTGAGGTGATGTCAACTCCATTGAGCTGCTGAGTGTTCTGTACCGGAGTTCCGGCATTGCCGTATTTGATTTTAATCTCTTCGGCTTTCTCCTCGAGGTAGTTGAGGGTTGTGAGGTCGCGGGTGATGTTGCGCGAGCCGATGGGGATGGTGGCCATGTACTGCAGATGGCCGTTTTTGTAGATGGAAACGGCGGTGGTTTCGGCGCCGAAGTCAACGAGCATACAGCCGAGGCGCTTCTCCTCGTTGATAAGCACGAGGTCGCCCAGGGCAAGCTGACGCACTTCGTAGCCGCCGATCTCAAGGCCGAGTTTGTCGTTGAACAGGATGTCGATGTTGCGTTTTGACTGCGGCTGACAGGTGATGAGGTTGGCTGCGAAGCTTATGCGCTTGCCAATGGTGCCCTTGGGTTTGGCCGTGGTGCAGTTGTCAACGGTGTACTGGCGGGGTACTACGGCAAAGAGATCGCGGTCGGGCAGGGGAGTCTCGGCCACTTCATCGCGCAGCTGATGGAGCACGGTGTCGGTGATTTCCTGTTCCTCGGGGAATTTGCGGTCAATCACGCGGGGCGAGGAGCAGCAGGAGCGTCCGCCAAGTGCCAGATAGACTTTCGACACCTTGCGCGGTGCAATGCGGTTTTCAATTTTGCGGATAATGCGGTTAACGAGGTGAGAGGTTTCCTCGACATTGACCACGGCGCCGTAGCGCACCCAGTCCTGCAGCGGTTCTTCTTCAACGGCTTTGACGGTGAGTATGCCTGAGGAGGGGTTAAACAGGCCGTGGGCGCCTTTGATTTTGGAGCTGCCTATCTCGATTGCTATTATGTTAGTTTCTTCCATCGGAGTAAGGTGAAATTTGATTATTCTTTTTTTGATGTTTTCTTTTCGGTTGATGTTTTGGCCGCCTGATTCTTAGTGACGGCGGGATGGGCTTTCGCCGAGTCGGGCGTAGCCGGTGCATTGCGTTTCAAGGCTGCCGGAATAGGTTTCTCGGCCGTGGCTGCCATGTGGTCGGAGTTGTCGAGCTCGGCAGAGGAAATGTCGGCTTCCTCTTCATTAGCTTCCGAAAGAATATATTCCGGGCCGTAACCTTTGTCATCACGTTTCACGCCAACTACCTGGCCGCGCCATTTGACTGAAATCTCCTTGTAGAAATCCCAGCCTTTCACGCCCATCACCTTGGCATACATGAGCTTGACGCGATTGAACTTGTCGGCGAGGTCAAGAGTGTCGCCGAGGTTTATCACATGGCCGCGGATTGTGGGTACAATGATGATGTCGTTAGGCGAGCGGGCTTCGATCATTGCCACGGCGTCGTGCCAGTCGGGGTCGGCGTTGATGTAGTCGAGAAGCGATATGAGCGACGTTGCGGGGAAAGAGGCTGAGAAGTCGCCGTAGATAATCGGGACGTCAAGGAAATAGCGGTGGTCGGCAGCTATGCGCTTTCCCGCGCGATTAATGTAGTAGGACTGTCCGGCAGAGTCAAAGATGCGGGCCACAGGGCGCATGGGCCACACGTCGATGAGGAGTTTGCCGGAAGTGAGCACGTTGACGTTGACGCGCTCAATCTTGTCGAACACATTGAGCATTCGCTCGAGGCTGTCGACATCTATGTCGCTCAGCCGGGTGTAGCGTGCGCTCTGCGGGAGGTCGCCGAGTTCGGCTGCGAGTTCCTGGGGGGTAACGAAATGAATCTCGGAGGTGTCATGAACCGTTATCAGCACACCCTCGCACATGCGCTTTTCAGCCGCCGAGGAGGTGTAGAACCAGGAGCCTATGAAATAGGCAACCAGTACAGCCGACAGCAGAGCCATAATCACATTGTGGGAGCGCCTGGAGAGTTTCATTTGCGAGCGTTTTCAACGATTTGAGGAAGGAGATTGCATATATCGCCGGCACCTGCGGTGAGGAGCACGTCGAATCCGGCCTGCTGCAGCGCAGCAGGGAGTTCAGTCTTGGTTACAAGCCGCTTTTCGGGCGCGGTGATGCGGTCAAATATTATCTGCGAGGTGACTCCGGGGATTGGGAGTTCGCGGGCGGGGTAGATGTCGAGGAGCATCACGCTGTCGGCCATAGAGAGCGCCTCGGCAAACTGCGGAGCGAAGTCGCGGGTGCGGCTGTAGAGGTGGGGCTGGAAGGCCACCGTAAGCTTTCGGTCTGGAAAAAGGGCGCGGACCGATGCAATGGAACTGCGCAGTTCATCGGGGTGATGGGCGTAGTCGTCGATTATTGCGCGTCCGCCCGGCTCTTTCAGCCAGAATTCAAATCGGCGTTTAGGGCCTTGGAAGGAGGCCATGGCTTCGCGTGCCTTCTGCGGGTCAAGCTCTCCGGCAGCCCATACGGCTGCAAGGGCGGCTATGGCGTTGGTGATGTTGATTTCCACGGGGACTCCGAGCTCAATATCGGTTACGGTCATGTCAGGCGCAACGAAATCAAATGTGATTGAGCCGTTTTCGCGGCGTATATTCGCGGCGTGGAAGTCGCCTTCATCGCGCGAATAAGTGTAGACTTTCACTGAAGCGTCGGGGCGTTCACGCAGTTTCAGACCGGTGTGCTTGATTAGCGTGCCGCCCGGCTGGATAAGCTCGGTGAAATGGGCAAAGCTTTCAAGATAAGCCTCCTCGGTGCCGTAAATATCGAGATGGTCGGGGTCGGTTGAGGTCACCACGGCCACATAGGGGCGCAGATGATGGAACGAGCGGTCATATTCATCGGCTTCCACAACGCTGTAGACCGAATGGTCGTCAAGCAGAAAATTGGTGTTGTAATTGCGGAGCACACCGCCGAGAAACGCATTGCAGCCGGCCGGGGAGAGGTGCATCAGGTGTGCGGCCATTGATGAGGTGGTGGTTTTGCCGTGGGTTCCCGAGAAGCATAGAGCTTTGCTGTGGCGCGTAACGAGTCCGAGCACGGCGGCACGCTTCACTATTTCAAAGCCATTGGCGCGGAACCATGTGAGCCCGGGGTGAGAATCGGGAATGGCCGGAGTGTAGACCACGAGCGTGTCGGCCGGATTGCGGAATTCGGCGGGAATGGCCTCTACGGAGTCATCGTAGCTGATGGTTACGCCCTCGTTTTCAAGAGCGTGGGTGAGATCGGTGGGAGTGCGGTCATAGCCCCCCACTCGGTAGCCTTTTGATTTGAAATAGCGCTCGAGAGCGGCCATGCCTATGCCGCCGGCGCCAACGAAATATATGTTGCGGTAATCGCTTTTCATCTTACAGGGAGTTTACTAACGAATATATTGAGTCAACAATCTTTTCATCGCTATCACGAAGGGCCATTTTTGCTGCGTTTGCGCCTAAAGCGGCTCTTTCGGCGGGGGCAGCCATCAGGCGTGCAATCACTTTGCCGAGCTGTTCGGGAGCTTCGCTGTCAAGCACCATAACGGCGGCGTTGCGGTCGGCCAGTGCGAGGGCGTTTTTGCGCTGATGGTCCTCGGCTACGTTGGGCGAGGGCACGAGAACCGAAGGCACTCCGAGCAGCTGAATCTCGGAGATAGTGCTCGCTCCTGCACGCGAAACGAGCAGGTCGGCGGCGCGGTAGGCTGCTGCCATGTCGGAGATGAAAGGCGCCGCGGTCACCCCGGGGTGCTTCCCGGCAATGGGGCGGCACGAGTCGTAGTATAGCTTGCCTGTCTGCCAAAGAATCTGTGCGCCGGTGGATGTGATTTCATCAATGTTTGCCGCGATGCTTTGATTTATGGTTCGTGCGCCCAGACTTCCGCCTACCACGAGTATCAAAGGTTTCTCCGGGTCAAGACCAAGCTTCTTTTTAGCCTCCTCGCGGGAGAGGGTTGAGGTTACGATGTCGGCTCTCACCGGGTTTCCGGTCATTTCTATGCGGTCGGCGGGGAAGAAACGGTCCATCCCCTCGTAGGCCACGCATATTTTGCCGGCTTTCTTTGCCAGAAGCTTGTTGGTGACTCCGGCGTAGGAGTTCTGTTCCTGCAGCAGAGTGGGAATTCCGGCTTTCTGAGCCTGCTTGAGCATCGGGCCGGAGGCGTAGCCACCCACCCCCACGGCAATGTCGGGCTTGAACTCACGCAGCACGCGGCGAGCGCGGCGCAGACTGCGGTAGAGTTTGGCCAGCACCGCAAAATTGCGCCATAGGCGTTTGCGGTCAAAACCGGCCACGGGGAGGCCTATGATTTCATATCCGGCCGCGGGCACGCGCTCCATTTCCATGCGCCCGAGAGCGCCCACAAACAGGATTTCGGTGCGCGGGTCGCGGCGGCGAAGCGCGTTGGCTATGGAGACAGCGGGGAAAATGTGGCCGCCTGTGCCGCCTCCGCTTATGAGTACTTTCAAAGGTCTGTCAGTTTTCTGTGCCATCTTAGAGTTGTGAAGGGTTGTCGGCGCGAATCTCCTCGGGGAGCACGTCGATTTCGTTTTTAATATCGCGTTTCTTGCTGCCGGTGCGCACTGCGAAGCGGCTCACACTCAGCATAACGCCAAACGCAATGGAGGTTACCAGGATTGAGGAGCCGCCTTTGGAAATCAGCGGCAATGGCTGGCCTGACACGGGGATAACTCCGGTTACGATGCAGATGTGGAAAAGCGCTTGAAACACAATGGTCAGCGCCATTCCAATCACGAGCAAAGCCGGGAACGCCCGCGAACATCGCGAGGCTATGGAGAATGCGCGCCCCATGAGCCACAGATAGAGGATAATCACGAATATGCCGCCGATGAGCCCGAGTTCCTCGACCACAATGGAATAGATATAGTCAGTGAAAGCGAGGGGAAGGCGCGACGTTTCGCGTGAGTTTCCCGGCAGTACGCCGGTAACTCCACCATGGGCCTGGGCTATGTATCCGAGCATTTCCTGACGGTTGTCGCTGTTGATGCCCTGCTCATATTTGGGCACATCGCTTTGGAAGAACGTTTCAAGGCGTTCGCCCCAAGTACCTGCACGCGATTCATCATGATTACCCACAAGCATATAGATGCCGAAGCACGCGCCATAGACAAGGAGAACAACCAAGAGTTTCTTGAAGCCCGCGCCACCGATTATCATCATTGATGCGCTGATGCTCATGAGAAGCAGGGTGTTGGTGAGTCCCTGAGGCACCAGCAGCACTCCGAAAAGCAGGATTATGCCTGCCGTTGCGGCCACGGCCGAGGTGCGCACGCCACCCCCTTTGAGCTGGAAACGCGACATTATCAGCGCCACTATCATGGCGGCCGACAGTTTCAGGAACTCCGACGGCTGAATGGAGATGAAGAGCAGATTGAAGCTGCGGCGCGCGCCATTGATGACATTGCCGAAAAAGATGGTGTAGACCATCATGGCTATACTTATGAGCACGAAAGCGGGAATCCAGCGCAGGATAGTGCGGTAATGTGTCCGCTGGAGCAGGCAAATTATACCGAATCCGGCCAGGAGCATGGCAGAATGGCGTATAATAGTGCCGTAGACTCCCATGCCGGCCGAGTTGACCTCGCGCGATGAGGCGCTATAAAGCTCGATGATTGAAATAATCACCAGGAATATGTAGATTCCCCACAGGTGCTTGTCGCCCTTTGCAAGGGGCGAGAGCCTTTCATCGGTCTCGGCTTGGGCCGATAGCGCGGGCGCCGGGTTTGCGAGTACGTCGGATTGTTCCATTTGTCAGAGAATATGTGAGAGAGTAAACTTATTTTTTATTTCTGAAGTTTCTTTACGGCCTCCTTGAATAGCTCGCCTCGGTTCTCGTAGGAGGTGAAGAGGTCAAAACTTGCGCAGCAGGGTGAGAGCAGCACGGTGTCACCGGCCGATGCGAGGCGTCGGCACTGAGCCACGGCTTCATCAAGCGAATGGGTGTCGACTATCTCGGGCACTTTGCCGGTGAAGAAGTCGAGCAACTTGGCGTTGTCTTTGCCCATGCACACAATGGCTTTCACTTTTTTCTCCACGAGCGGAAGAATTTCGCTGTAATCGTTGCCTTTGTCCTTGCCGCCGAGAATGAGAACCACTGAAGGTTCCTTTGTCGAGGGCATGCTTTCAAGGGCATACCAGCAGGAATTCACGTTGGTGGCTTTGGAATCGTTGATCCAGCGCACGCCATTGATGTCGGCCACAAATTCAAGGCGGTGCTCCACGCCCTCAAAGTTGGAGAGTGCGCGGCGAATATCGTCTTTCTTTATGTCGAGGAGGCAAGCCGAGAGACCGGCGGCCATGGAATTGTAGAGGTTGTGAAGCCCGTTGAGCGACAGTTCGGCGCGAGGCATCTCAAGTGAGGTTTCGGGAGTGTCAAACACAATTTCCTCATCATTGGTAACATAGGCTGCTGTGCCTTCCTCCAGGTGTTCGGCAAAAGGATACATGCGCGCTTCAGTGGCCACCTGCTCGAGCTGGCGGCGAATCACGGGGTCGTCCTGCCAGAAGATGAAGGCATCCTCGGGGGTCAGGTTGTTGAGAATGCGGAACTTGGCATTGATATAGTTCTGCATCTCGTAGTCATAGCGGTCAAGATGGTCGGGGGTGATGTTGAGCATCACAGCCACGTTGGCCTTGAAACGGTACATGTTTTCAAGCTGGAACGAGGACAGCTCTATGACGTAAACGTCGTGAGGGTCGCGCGACACCTGAAGTGCGAGGCTACGGCCGACGTTTCCTGCCAGACCTACGTTGATTCCGGCATCGCGAAGAATGTGGTAGGTGAGCATGGTTGTTGTAGTCTTTCCGTTGCTACCGGTGATGCATACCATTTTGGCATCGGTGAACCATCCGGCGAATTCTATTTCGGAGATGACCGGAATGCCTTTCTCCACAATGGCCTGCACCATAGGGGCCGTGGGCGGAATGCCGGGGCTTTTGACCACATAATCGGCCTGAAGGATTCGTTCAGCCGAATGATGCCCTTCCTCCCACTCAATGCCTTCGGCATCAAGCTGCGAGGCATAATGCGCCGACACTTTGCCCAGATCGGACAGGAACACCTGCATGCCTTTGTCTTTGCCGAGAATGGCGGCGCCCACGCCGCTTTCTCCGCCTCCTAACACTACGAGTCTTTTTCCTTTCATTATCTTATTTTCAAAGTTACAAATGTGATGGTGGCGAGCAGAATGGCCACAATCCAAAAGCGCACCACAAGTTTCTGCTCAGGAACAGGGTTGTAGGGACGGCGAATGAGCACATCGGTACAGTCAGCGCCCGATTTCTGAAAATGGTGGTGGAGGGGAGTGCACTTGAATATGCGTTTGGCCGCTCCACGTTTTTTAGTGAATTTATAGTAAGCTACCTGGAACATCACTGAGAGATCCTCAATGAAGAAGATGCCGCAGAGCACCGGAAGAAGGAGTTCCTTGCGGGTGAGAATGGCAAACACGGCAATTATGCCGCCAATTGTAAGGCTGCCGGTATCGCCCATGAACACCTGTGCCGGATTGGCATTGTACCACAGGAATCCAATAAGCGCACCGATGAACGCGGCCATGAAAACAACAAGTTCGGCGCTGTCGGGGATATAGAGGATATTGAGATAGGAGGCATAGATCACGTTGCCTCCCAGATAGGCCATAATGAGGAGCGCCACGCCTATTATGGCCGAACATCCGGCGCAGAGACCGTCGATTCCGTCGGTGAGATTGGCTCCGTTGGACGTGGCCATGACCACAACGAGCACGATTAACACGAATGCTATCCACCCGGCCGTCTGAGCATAGGGGCCGCACCACCGGGTGAGCCATTCGTAGTCAAAGTTGTTGTTTTTCACGAACGGAATGGTGGTCTGCGGGCTCTTGACGTTCTCGGGCTGATAGGTTATGACTTTCTCGGTATGGGACTTGTTGGTGATTTCCACGTTTTCGCGCACCACAATGTCGGGGCTGAGCCACATGGTGAGACCTACAATCAGTCCGAGACCCACCTGGCCCACAATCTTGAACTTGCCTTTCATGCCGTCCTTGTTATGGCGCTTGAGTTTCAGGTAGTCATCCAGGAATCCGAGTATTCCGAGCCAGATGGTGGCAATAATCATCAGCAACATATACACGTTGGTGAGATTCCCCAGAAGCAGGCACGGAACAAGGATTGAGAGAATGATTATGATGCCGCCCATGGTTGGGGTGCCGGCTTTTGAGTTTTCGCCTTTAATGCCGAGGTCGCGCACAATTTCGCCTACCTGCATGGCACGCAGGTGGTCGATAATCTTGCGGCCGAACACCAGCGCAATGAACAGGGCCAGCACAAAAGCGGCGCCTGAACGGAAAGTGATATAGTCAATAAGCCTTATGCCGGGGATTCCCGAGTCAATGAGCAGATTGAAAAGATAGTAAAGCATGAATTGAAACTATTGGGCTTTGGTTATGATTTTTTAGTTGAAGGCTTCGGCCACCACTTCGCGGTCATCGAAATGATGCTTTACGCCGTTGAATTCCTGATATGTCTCATGCCCTTTCCCTGCAATCAGCACCACGTCGCCAGGATTGGCGAGCATTATGGCGGTGCGTATGGCCTCGCGGCGGTCAGTGATGCTCACGGTCTTGGCGCGCAGCTCGTCGGTGTCGAGTCCGGCTTCCATTTCGCGGATGATTTCGGCGGGGTCTTCATTTCGGGGATTGTCGGATGTGAGCACGAGGCGATTGGAACGCAGGGCGGCTTCGCGGGCCATTATGGGGCGTTTGCCCTTGTCGCGGTTGCCGCCGGCCCCTACAACGGTTATAATGTTTCCCTTGCCGTTGAGAATGTCGGTGATGGCTGTGAGCACGTTGACCACGGCGTCGGGGGTGTGGGCATAGTCAACGATCGCAGTCACTCCGTTCGGGCTGTGGAAAGTCTGGAAGCGGCCTGCCACGGGTATGAGGCGGCTCATGTCAACGAGAATCTCATCATTATCCCATTCGAGCAGGCATGATGTTGCGTAGACTGCCGTCAAGTTATAGGCATTGAAGCGGCCGGTGAAAAGCACTTCCACTTCGTGGCCGTTGAACTGCATCAGCGTGCCGTCCAGGCGGCTCTCTACGATGCGTCCGGTGAAGTCGGCTCCCTGACGGAGCGAATAGGTGTACTTCTTGGCCTTGGTGTTCTGAATCATGTAGGCGCCGTTGCGATCATCGGCGTTGACAAGTGCAAAGGCCGAGGAGGGAAGCAGGTCAAAGAACGACTTCTTCGCATCGCGGTAAGCCTCGACGGTCTTGTGATAGTCCATGTGGTCGCGGGTGAGGTTGCTGAACACGCCACCGGCAAAATGGAGTCCGGCAATGCGGTGCTGGTGGGCGGCGTGGGAACTTACCTCCATGGCGGCGTAGGTGCAACCGGCCACAACCATGCGGTGAAGCAGCTCGTTGAGGGTCAGCGGGTCGGGTGTGGTCTGGTTGGTTGGCACAGCTTCGGAGTCAATGTAATTGCACACTGTGGAGAGCAGGCCGGCTTTGTGGCCCATCAGACGTGCCATCTCGTAAATGAGAGTAGCGGTGGTGGTCTTTCCGTTCGTGCCGGTCACTCCCACCAGCTTGAGCTTGCGCGATGGGTTGCCCCACCACTGTGAGGCGAGAAAACCGAGGGCAACGGCCGAGTTGGCCACCTTAATATATGTGACGTTAGATTCGAGACGTTCGGGGAGCTCTTCACACACAATTGCCGCTGCTCCTGCGAGAGTCACGAGCGGAATGAATTTGTGTCCGTCGACATTGTAGCCACGCACGGCCACAAACATTGAACCGAGCTTGATGCGGCGTGAGTCGCATTCAAGCGAAGTGATTTCTTTGTTTTCGCTTCCTATGATTTCTTCAACCATTATGGCTGAGAGCAGGTCAGAGAGTGATTTCATAACTGTTTGTTATATATGTTGCGGTGAAGTGTTATTTGAGTTTATTATTGTTTTAGGGTCAGATGAACGGTAGTGCCTTCGGCTGCCTGACTTCCGGGGGCCGGTACCTGCCCGACGACGCATCCGGTTCCTTTGATGCGCACTTCGTAGCCGGCCTGTTCAAGCTGCTTGAGGGCGTCGCGAAGGCTCAGCCCGAGAACTCCCGGCACACCGGTTTTAGGTTTGGCGGGCGTTGCCAGAACGGATTTGCGTGGGCCGAGCGCGAGGCTTTTCTGTATGCGGTTGTTGCGTTGCGGGTCAAGCGACGCATAGAGAGTGGGCATGGATTTTCCCGGGGGATTGCCTTTGTCAAAACTATCGTCGTATTCGAGCATACCGCGCGAATAAAGCGCTTCGGCAATTTTTCGTACAACGGTGCCCGATGTGGCAGGAGCGCTTACGGCGTTCTGCTTGGGATAGGAAATCAGCACCATGCAAGTGTAGCGGGGTTTTTCTTCGGGGAATATTCCGCAGAATGCCAGGCGGTTCACGCCGTGGGTGTAACCGATTCCTTCGCGGTTTATGTTGGCTGTGCCGGTTTTCCCGATTATGCGCACAAGCGGCGATTGCAGAAAGCGACGTGCCGTCCCGCCTTTGCCCCAGACTACTCGCGAGAGAAGCTGGCGCATTATTCGGGCATTGTTGACGGAGCAGATGCGGTCACGGATGTTGGTTACTGGATACACTGTGTCGATTCCGTTGCCAACCAGCCCTTTGACAAGACGCGGACGCACATAGACTCCGTCATTGGCAATGGCATTGTAAATTGAGGCTGTGAAGAGCGGAGAAATTTCGGAACAGTAACCATAGCTCTGGCGTGAGAGCACCTGGCGCCCAAGGTCGTCGTTCTTCACAGGGAGGAAGCTGGGAACGGCTTCACCGGCTATTCCTGAATTCATTGGCTCAAAGAACCCAATCTGTTTCAAACGCTCATGAAAAGCGGGCGGATTCGGGCCGAATCGGCGAGTTATGATTTTGGCCATGCCTATATTCGATGACTGTTCAAGAATTTCCTTGACAGTGAGCGATGCGTTGAAGTGGGAGTCCTGAATGGGCTTGCGGCCGTAATAATGCCAGGCGTGTCCGAGCGGAATCACTTCATCGAGGTTGGTTACTATGCCGTCCTCAAGAGCTATGAGCATTGAAAGCGTTTTCACCACTGAGCCGGGCTCATAGCCGAGTACCGCACGGTTTCGGCTCTCTATGTAGCCTTCTCCGGCATGCGGGCTGAGCTCGAGATTGGCTATGGCCTTGATGTCGCCGGTCTGCACTTCAAGAAGCACCGCCGTGCCCCAGTCGGCGCCGCAGAATTCAAGCATCTTGTTCAGCTCGTTTTCCACAATGTCCTGCATCTTTATGTCGATGGTTGTACGCACGGAGTAGCCGTTGACCGGCTTCACGTCGGCCCATTTTACGATGGCCGTGGTCAGCGGAACTTTCTTGGTCAGGCCGGGCTTGCCGTAGAGGAGTGAGTCAAGGGCCTTTTCCAGACCGTATTTTCCATGGACGCGCTTAATGGAGTCTGTGACGCCGACTGCGCCAATGCTTCGGCGCGCCATTGCACCGTAGGGGCGCACCCGCGCGGGGCGATGTTCGATTTTGAAACCGATTACGCTGCGCTTCTCGGGATTCTTGTTTTTGGTGCGCGGGAAAGGGAACGATTTCACAAGATGGCTCTCGAAATAGGAAACATCACGGACTATGGGATAGGCTCCGGGACGCTTTTCGCGCTTAAGCGGGGCAAGGAGATATTCGCGCCATCCCTTGGCATCGCGCTCGGGGAAGTAACGGGCCAGGCTGTCGGCGACCATAGGTACGTGCACACGGTAGGAATCTTCGTTGAATTTGGGGTGCCGAAGGTCGATGCAAGGTGTGTAGAGAATCATGTTTGTGGCAAGCACGCTGCCGTCATTGGCGAGGATTTCGCCTCTGATGGGTTCGATGGTGTCAATTTCGTTGAGCTCTTTCATGGCAAGCTCATTCCATTTGTCGGCTGACAGAACGGTGTTGTCCACAAGCTTGTAGATAATCCTCCCTGAAAGTATCAGGATTGCGAGGGCCACAAGTATGTAGCGCAATAATATGTTTCGGCGATTCTCTTTTTTCATTTGTCGGGACTAAGACGGTAAGGCGGATTTTCCTGGACGCGAAGGTCGAGCCGGAGGGAATCGACCATGGCCTGCATGGAACTTTCGCGTATGCGTCCCATGTAGCGTGAGCGGCAGCGCACGAGCTCGGCTTTAGTGATGCTCAGCTCTTTTGACAGCCGGTCAACTTCCTCCATTTTTGTCTGGCAGCTGTATTTGCCCGAAATGTAGGCAAGCACCATAAACACTCCGAGAACCATTGCGAGCCAGTTGCGGGCAAACAGGTCGGAGCTGACCACCTGTCCGTAGAGCAGGCGGCGCATGATTGAACCCGATTTCTCGGGGTTAGACTGTTGGCTGTTGTCAGTGAAAAGAGCCATTTTGATGTGATATTGAATGGAGAGTTGGAGTTGTTGATTAAATTTTTTGTGCTACCCGGAGTTTTGCGCTTCGCGAACGGGGATTGCGCTCAATCTCCTCTTCATCGGGAACAATGGGCTTGGAATTCACGATTTTGAACGGAGTGTCGGCCACCCCGAAAAAGTCTTTTTCCACCTTCCCGGAAAAGTTGCCGCTTCGCATGAAGTTTTTTACGAGTCGGTCCTCAAGCGAGTGGTAGGTGATCACGGCGAGGCGTCCGCCCGGTTTAAGGGCGTCGACCGTGGAAGCGAGGAACTGCTCGAGGGCTTTCATTTCGCCGTTTACCTCTATGCGCAATGCCTGGAACACCATGGCGAGCTCTTTCTTTTCTTTACGGGGGGATATGAATCTTGAAGCGATTTCACGCAGCTGCTCAACTGTGGCCACTGGGTTCCCTGCATCGCGCTCGGCAGCTATTGCCTGAGCGAGTTTGCGGGCAAAGGGGAGTTCGCCGTAGAGACTGAAGATTTCGGCAAGCCGTTCGGCTGAGTAGTTTTCAAGCACCCATGCGGCCGAGTGTGGCGCATGGCGGTTCATTCTCATGTCAAGCGGCCCGTCAAAGCGGAAAGAGAAGCCTCGCTCGCTGTCATCGAAATGATGGAATGAAACTCCCAGGTCAGCGAGAATCCCGTCGACCTGTTCGTGGCCGTAATACCGCAGAAAATTTCGCATGAAGCGGAAGTTGCTGTAAACGATTGTGAACCTGTCGTCCTTCATAGCGCGAGCCACAGCCTCATCATCCTGGTCGAAAGAATAGAGATGCCCCTCTTTGCCAAGTTGTTCAACGATGGCGTGCGAATGTCCGCCTCCGCCATAAGTGGCGTCGACATAGTTGCCGTCGGGTCGCAGACGCAAGGCGTCAAGTGACTGATTCAGAAGCGCCGGGATGTGGTATGCTTGCTCTTGCATGTTTGTGGTCAATTTGAGGATGTAAAGTTACTATTTTTCGCTTGAAATTTACATATATAAACAGTACTTTTTTTGTGAAAAATTCAATTAAGTTATCAACAATCGCGCAATTAACTGAAAAATAGTTAATTGTGGAGAGGGTGCTATTTGCGTTAAAGCGTTTGCAAATGTAAATAACACAATGGGCTTGTGGCCGCTTTCGGGGAAAATCGTTAAAACTTTAACATTCTACAGTTTTAAGCATACTTTTATGACATAAAATGCTTATATTTGTGACTTCAAACGTTACCTTAAATCAATAAAGGCAAATAATTACCAACCAATTAATATTTTTTTACAAACTTAAACAACTAACCAATGAGTAAAAAGACACTGTTACCGCTGTGGCTTGCCATGGCACTGACGGTTCCTGCTCAACAGGCTGATGCTGTTTGTACCTATCCTTCAACGAGCAATGGTCATAGGCATCTCGCGTCGTTTACCCTAACTGACGGGTCAAATGAAGGCGTTGTGGCAGTGGATCAGGGAACGGCGGTTTATCATGACAGGAAATCGTCGGCTCTGGAAACATTTCCGGGCTCAAAATTGTCATTCAGTTCGCTTACCTGGGACGGTTCGTGGATGCACGGTTATCTCTATGTTGACTACAACGGCGACGGAGATTACAACATTGATGCAAATAACGACGGAACCGGCGATGGAGAGCTTGTATCCTACACTTATTATAAGGGTAGCAACATTTTAGGCGAAACAGCTTCCAATGGTGCGGGAATAAGCGCCGAATCAATGCCTGCGTTCAATTTGCCGGCAAACCTTGAACCGGGCGATTATACAGCGCTTTTCAAGATTGACTGGGACAACATTGACCCTTGCGGCGCTTCCGATATGGCCCAAAACGCAGGTTGTGCCGTGGAGTTTACAATTAGGGTGAAGGCTCCTGTTAAACGTACTGTGACCGTAAACTGCAACGATGAAACAATGGGTGCTGTTGCAATCGAAGGTTACGAAGGCACTACAGTAGAAGTTGCCGGTCCGGTTGTGCTCAAAGCAACTCCGTTCAATGGCTACTCCTTCATCAACTGGATTCTTGAGGACGGTTCGGTTTACTCCGATCTCAATCCGGTTTCAGTAAGCAACGATACGGACATAACTCTGACGGCTGTTTTTGACAACCTGAGATATCCCGAAATGAAGCGAACCTTTACAGGAAGCGCAAGTCAGGAAAACCGTTATCTTAAATCGGTGACTACACTCGGAACAAAGACGCCTGTTGTTTTTGATTGCGAGACTCAGGCCGATCTTCCCTACACGGCTTTCAGTTCCACTCCCGGCATCTATGTGGCATCTGGCGCAAACATTGACAAGACGGCCAACCCCATAGTGGTTGAAAACGGAACAACTTCATTCCAGATGACCTATACGGCATGGACCAGTGCCATCAACGGACGCTCTTCGGAAATCAACTGGACTCAGGAGGCTTATTTCGTTGACTGGAACGGCGACGGACTCTTTGACGGAGCAAATGAGGTGAGCGAAAAAGGATGGACCACAATGCCTCACGGCGATATCCTGACCGGAACCACCCGCACGGTGAACATTCCCGAAGGCCAGGCGCCCGGGACTTACCGTATGCGAGTGGTGTTCTACGAACCCGCCAATTCAGGCACATTGTGGAACACAACCCTCTTTAATTCACTCCGCAATCAGATACGTAACGGCATAAGCTACGATATGAACATCGTGATAGCCGAGCCGAAGCCCATGACTCTGTCAGGCGCAACTTTCAGCCAGCGTAGCAGCAAAGCTAACCCCGATACGGAAAATGTGGTGGTTGCCACTCTGAAGGTGGTTACCGACGGTTCGCTTGAGCCTCTGCACCTCACCGAAATCAAAGCCGGATACACCGGAACATCAGTTTCGGATATGGAAGGTCTCCGCTGGATCAAATCAGACGACGGCAGCACGCGCGGCGACGTAGTTGCCACGGCAAACGCAGCCGCCGACAACATGAGCTTCACTCTCGACAGTGAACTCCGTCCCGGCGACAACTATTATGTGCTTTTGGCCAATGTGGCTCCCGACGCTGCTATCGGCAACGTAATAAGCCTCAATGTGAACGAAATCACAATTGGAGGAAACGCAGTGACGGTTGAGGATATCTCAGCCGAGGGCGCAGCCGTGAGCGTGGTTTACGAACCTGATTACACCCGTGGCAACGCACTCTGGTTCGATACTCCCAACTCATCGACCGCGGGCGCATCGGTCTGGAACTACAATGACTTCAGCTCTACAGATACTAACCCCGACCAGACTTGGGAGCGCAAATCATTCCCCATCGGTAACGGTTCGTTCGGCGGCAATGTTCTCGGTTCCGTTAACCGCGAACGCGTTGTGCTCAACGAGAAGACTCTCTGGAAAGGCGGCCCCGGCACAGGCGCCGAATCTTACTGGGATATGAACCGCACAGTGACCGACGCCACTCTCGGCCAGATACGTACCTATCTTGAAAACGGTCAGAACTCAATGGCCAATTCGCTCGTGGCCTCCAATTATTCCGGCAAAATCAACTATGACCGAAACAAGTTCGGTGTGTTCACGACTATGGGTGAAGCTTACGTTTCAACCGGCATCAACGAATCGGCCATATCTGACTATAAGCGCATAATGAATATTGACCGTTCGCTCGTGGTTGTGCAGTTCAATGAGGGCGACAATGCCTACACCCGCAAGTATTTCGCTTCCTATCCCGATAATGTAATGGTCTGGAACTATTCGGCTGATGCCGCTCAGAACCTTACATTCTCTTTCAATTCTCCGCAGAACGTAACTGCAGTAGAGGCAACGGAGGGCGGCCTTATCTATAAGGGCAAGCTCGACAATAACTCCATGCAATGGGCTATGCGTGTGTACGTCAGAGTAAACGGTGAAGGAACTGTGACACCCAACGCAACAGCTCGTACAATCAGCGTTGCCGGCGCCACGGATGTTGACTTTATCCTTGCTGCCGACACTGACTACAAGATGAATTTCAACCCTTCCACTTCGGATGCAGCCGCGTTTGTTGGCGAAGATCCTGTGGCCAATGTCAACGGCTGGATAGAAGCGGCTGCTGCCCGCAGCTATGATGAGCTGTATGCACGTCACTACGAGGATTATGCCGAACTCTATAACCGCACGGAACTTGCCATCAATCCTTCTGAGACCTTTGAGAATCTGCCCACGCCTACCCGTCTGTCGAAATACCGTCAGGGCAGCCTTGACCACGGTCTGGAGCAGATGTACTTCCAGTACGGACGTTACCTCCTCATTTCAAGCTCCCGTGCCGGCAATATGCCTGCTAACCTTCAGGGTATGTGGCACAACAACACCGACGGCCCCTGGCGTGTTGACTATCACAACAACATCAATCTTCAGATGAATTACTGGCCGGCAACAACAACCAACCTTCTCGAGTGCTTCACCCCGTTCGTTGACTATGTTCGCGGCCTCGTTGAACCCGGCAAGCGCACTGCCAAGTCTTATTACGGTGCCCGCGGCTGGACAGCCGAAGTGTCAACCAACATCTTCGGTTTCACCGCTCCGCTCAACAGCACTGACATGAGCTGGAACTACAATCCTACGGCAGGTCCATGGCTTGCATCGCAGATATGGGAATATTATGACTATACCCGCGACAAGCAATGGCTCCGCGAAATAGGCTATGACATCATCAAGGAGAGCGCCAACTTCTGTTCTGACCTTCTCTATTTTGCCAATGGAACATATACTTCGGCTCCCTCTTATTCGCCTGAGCACGGTACTGCCGACCTCGGCGCTACCTATGCCAACGCCGTTACACGCGAAGTGCTTAAGGACGCTATTGAAGCCGCCACTATCCTCGGCGTCGATGAAGAAAATGTAGCCGAATGGACTGAGAAGCTCAACAATATGTATCCCTACCAAGTGGGTAAATACGGCCAGCTTCAGGAATGGTACAGAGATATCGACACTTACGGCGATACTCACCGTCACACCAACCACCTCTTCGGTCTGCACCCCGGAACAACAATCAACGCTCTCACTGACACCGAACTCGTTGACGCTTGCAAAGAAACACTCCGTCAGCGTGGCGACGCCGCTACGGGCTGGTCAATGGGCTGGAAACTCAATCACTGGGCGCGCTTGCTTGACGGCGACCACGCTTATATTCTCTTCCAGAACCTCCTCAAGAATGGTACGGCCGATAATATGTGGGACCTCCATCCGCCATTCCAGATCGACGGTAACTTCGGCGGAACAGCCGGTATTGCCGAACTTTTCCTCCAGAGCCAGAACGGCAAGCTCCATCTGCTTCCCGCGCTTCCATCTCAATGGACCGACGGACATGTGTCGGGACTCCTGGCACGTGGCAACTTTGAAGTAGACATCTTCTATGCAGGCGGTAAGCTTGAAAAAGCTGTAGTCCGTTCAGGTGCCGGCGAAAAATGCGACGTTTACTACAACGGTTCTGAAATCTCCTTCCCCACCGTCGAGGGCGCTGAATACACAGTGACTGTCGATGCCGATGGCGCTATCAAAGTTGACAACCCCGTTTCGATTGACACAATCTTCGGCGAGGAATCAGCTTCAGAGATGGCTGTTTATCCCAACGGCACTCGCGGAGGCTTCACCGTAGCCCTTTCAGGCAACGCTGAAGGTAATGTTGAGGTCGGAGTCTACACCGTAACTGGTCAGTGCATCCGCACTCTCCACGTTGATAAACCTCAGGGCAGCTACGAATTCCCCGTAACTGTCAATGCAGCCCCCGGCGTCTACATTATCCGCGCCAACGGTGCCGCTATCAACGCAGCAACTAAAGTGGTTGTCAAATAATCCCTGACCCAACCCACACCCCTTTAAATAAGAGAGGCCGCACCCTGTACAGGGCTGCGGCCTCTCTGCTGATTTTAAGGAATCGGGATAAAAATTTTGAAGGATAGGGGCGGCGATTTGGGAATGTTTTGCTATCTTCGCGAGAAAGATTCAAACTGCTACGCTATGAGGAAGCAAAGTCGCGAAATGGACAGCGCATGGGCTTTGGAGGTGATGCGCAAAGCCCCGTATATCACAGTGGGTTTTGTCCGTCACGACGGATCGGCCTACGGGGTCCCGTTGTCACTGGCCACTACTGACGGCGGCGCAACATGGTATTTCCACTGTGCGCCGGAGGGGGAGAAGCTCGATGCGATAAGAGTGAATCCGAGGGTGTGCCTGTCGGCTGTGTCAAAATGTCAGCCCACAGTGGGGCCGCTTGATGGTTCGTTCACGCTGCAATATAAGTCGGCCGTTGCTTTCGGCAGCGCCGAGCTGGTGGAGGAGCGCGAGGAGAAGATTGAGGCTCTCAGGGCCATTTCGGAGCGCTTTTTGCCGAAACATATGGACGCCTTTGATGATGCTATAGCGCGAAGCTTAGAGCGCACAGCGGTTGTCAGAATCACTCTCACGGAGCCGCCCACTGGGAAGCGCAAGCAGTATGACCGCAACGGCGAGGAGATGAAATTCGGCAGGATGGAATAACGCCATGAAGATTGTTCTTTTTATTTTATTGCTTTTGCTCAGTTCGTTTCGCCCGGCTTGGGCCAATGGCTTGGGCGTGCTTCCTACCCCTGCAAGTGTCAGCGTATCGGAGCGGATGATTCCCACCCCACCTAAGATTGCTGTCAGAATGAGTTTGAGCCGTGGAGTGGCACCGGATTCGGCGACTGTGAGACTGATTGCAGGCTGCAGGGTTGAGATTGTGGGTTTAGGAGATGCCGTCGCGACCCTCGCGTCTGAGTCTTACAGGCTCCGCTTGGATTCCTGTGAGGCTTTTATTGAGGCCGCCGATTATCGCGGCGCTGTCTATGCCCTCCAGACGCTCGGCAGTATTTTGGGCAGCGACAGTGTGCCCGCAGCGGTGACTGTCAGTGATGCTCCTCGATGCAATTGGCGCGCTTTCATGCTTGATTCGGGACGTCAGTTTCATTCGCCGGAAACCATAAAGAAATATCTGCGCATGGCTTCCATGCTCAAATTCAACCGCTTTCACTGGCATCTGACCGAAGGGCTCGGGTGGCGCCCGGAGATAGCGGCTCTGCCTCGCCTCGCCGAAGTGGGCGGGTATGTGGCCAAAGGCCCTGAGCAGCAGGGGCATTATTCGCAGAAAGATATAAAAGAGATAGTGGACTATGCCGCTTGTCTCGGCATTGACATAGTCCCCGAGATTGACATTCCCGGCCACAGCGAGGCTGCACTTAACGCCTATCCCTCATTAGGTTGCCGCGGAGTTGCGCCCAAGATTCCGGAAGAGGGCTTCACCCCCGATATTTTCTGCGCCGGCAATGATTCAACCATTGTGGCTCTCAAGCAGATTCTCGATGAGGTTTGTCGCATATTTCCGGGCGAATACATTCATCTTGGGGGCGATGAGGCGCCTAAGGACAACTGGGATGCCTGTCCGCGCTGCCGGGAACGGATTCGCCGTGAGGGGCTCGCGGATTCCCACGACTTGCAGCTGTGGCTCTCAGCCGAAATGGCCCGATACGTTGGCGAGAAGGGGCGCAAAGCCATCTTTTGGGATGACGTGGTGAATGGCGGCGGCACAGTCCGATTGCCTGAGAACGCCGTGGTGCAGTGGTGGAACTATCGCGGTCGCAAAGATCAGGCCGTCGACAGCGCCCGCGCCGCCGGATTGCCGCTGATAGCGAGCCCCAACTACTATTGCTATCTGAATTTCCCCACCGAGCCGTGGCGCGGCTACGGGCCGGAGCGCACTTTCGGTTTCGAGGACACCTACCTCCGCAATCCGGCCGACTCCGCCATCGCCGCCGACCGTGACGGCAGAATCCTCGGAATGACGGCGGCACTGTGGACCGACTATGCCCTCACGGAAGATATGCTTGATGAGCACCTATTCCCCCGCATTTTTGCCCTGGCCGAACTGATGTGGCACACCGGCGCCCGCAAGCCCCTCGACACCCTCCTGAACGAAGCCTCAGCCGCCTCCGCCCGCTTCCTCCGCAACGAATCCATCCCAAACCCTTAAATTTTTAAGCATGGAAAAATGTACCGACATCAATAAGTTTGTGAAAAAAAATCGCCGACTCGTTACTTGCGGGATTTATAGTCTATTACGATATTGAAAGTCTTCGTTTTGGAGATGTTTCTGAAAGCTGGTTTGATGAATATGATGATTATATTGACGCAGATAAATCCGAATTTGAGACCATCGGTCCACGGAAATTACAAGAATGGGAAAAGAGGGCACAAGCCGAAATTACGGTGCATGGATATTAGGAAAAGTGTTAAATTTGCGGTATGAAAACCGCAGATGCAATAT
>ENA-ORCP01001204-ORCP01001204.1-human-gut-metagenome-genome-assembly--contig:-NODE-1204-length-22767-cov-4.731159_pt1 | contig 22767 bp, 19 predicted proteins | sample MGYA00242990_ERZ507991 | MGnify/ENA primary metagenome ERZ507991 (study PRJEB26167, sample SAMN06115496) | human gut metagenome | host: Homo sapiens | place: China:Henan | collected 2015-05-07... | reverse complement strand
CATGCCCATGCAGATTATTTCTTTGCCATCCAGTACAAGCTTTCGCGGCAGGAGTGGATGGCAAAAAATCAGCTGGTGTACACCATGCAGGCTGCACGCTGGCGTAAGGTGCTGGGACGCACCGCCCCGGTCATGACCCCTTACGAGAGCAGCCTTGCTGCCGCGCTGGAACCGGAGGCCGTACCGGAACCAGCACAGCTCAAAAACAGCCTGCTGGCGTTATTTGCAAAGTTTGCCCTGTTTGACGGCAAGGTACGTCAGAAGCCCGCGCTGCATCTGCGGCTGCAAGGCTTTTGGGCAAAGCTTGCCACCAAAACCATGCCCACCCAGATGATCAAGACCGACCGGGTGACGGTGGAGCATTCCGGTGCGGTGGATGCCACAGGCAGCGGACTGGCGGTGGACAAGCGCCGGGCAAACATTACCCTGAAGCAACGCGCCGCACAGGATCGTGCCTACATTGAAAGCTGCTTCGGGCGCTGCTTCTATCCGCCGGAGCAGCTGCGCAAGGCCGAGCAGGAGCTGTGCACCGGAGTGCATCTGGGCTGTCACTTGTGGTTCAGCGCCGGTGTGCCCAGCCCGGCGCAGGCGCCCACCCCGGAAGCGCGACAGCTGGCGCAGCAGGCCGAATTGCAGGCCGAGCGCAACCGCGCCTACTACGCCAAAAACCAGGAGCTGCACCGCAGCGTGGTGCTGCGCCTTACCGAGCAGATCCGCAACTGCATTCTGGTGCATCAGCAGCCAGACCAGCGGGTGGCACGCAGCGGTGATCTGTGCGCCGGGCGGGTGTGGCGCGCCCCTTACCTGAACGATAACCGGGTGTTTTTGTGCCCAGAGGAGGAAAACTGCCCTGCCTTTACGGTGGACCTGCTGCTGGACGCCTCTGCCTCCCGCCTGCACTGTCAGGAGGTGATCGCGGCGCAGGGTGTCATTCTGGCCGAAAGCTTGGCCAACTGCGGTATTCCGGTGCGGGTGAGCGCCTTCAGCAGCCTGCGGGGCTATACGGTGCTGCGGGTATTGAAAAGTTTTACGGACAAGAACCGGCAGAACATTTTCCGCTATTTTGCCTCGGGCTGGAACCGAGACGGTCTGGCGCTGCGGGCAGCGGGTGATCTGATCCGGTACGCCCCCGGCCCTGCCCCGCGCCACCTGATGATTCTGCTGACCGATGCCAGCCCCAACGACAGCCGCCGCATCCCGCCCACGGCGCAGAACCCGCTGGGCTGCAGCTACGAGGATGCCGCCGGCATTGCCGACACCGCTGCGCAGGTACGCACCTTACAGCGGCAAGGAGTGCAGGTGTCTGCTGTTTTTATGGGCGAGGACAGCAGCGCCGGTGCCGCCGCGCAGATCTACGGCAAAAATATGGCGCGTATCCGCGGCATGGATCAGCTTGCCCGCACGGCCGGACGGCTGATCCAGAACGAGATCCGGGAACTTGGCGATTGAAGATAAAAAACGACCCCTGCGGGAATAGCTCCGGCCTTAGTCGATAGCTCCCACAGGGGGCTTTTTTACAACCGCTTATTATAAAGCACAACCATGCTTTGAACTATTGTTTGCTCCGTGCCATAAGTTTTTGCAAAAATTTGTCGTTTTGGAAAACTTACAGTTGTTTTTTATTCAAAAGTATGCTATACTACGTTCAGAGAAGTTTTACGCAGCCTGTCGGCCCGATCACCCGGCTGGCACTTTTACAACGTTTCGCTGTTTGCTTTCAGGAAGGAGATCAATCATGGATGCTTCCCGTTATTTTGACGCCATGCACAACGCCATGTCCACCCAGCACGCCGGTGCACAGTTGCTGCTTACCGTCCGTTTGCAGGACACCTGCGGCAACGATGCCTATCTTGAAGTAAAACAGCTGCCCGGGGAGCAGAGTGCCCTTGTGTGTTATTCCACCATGGGGCGGCGCTGCCTGAATTTCCAGCTGTTCCGCAAGGGCTGGCAGCTGTGCCACAATGCCGATGGGCAGTTGACCGGGCGTTTTCCCTCCAGTGCCGACAGCCTGCTCAGCCAGACCGACTTCCGCGCCTACTGCCGGGAGGATCGGCTGGATGCCGCCCGCACCCAGCGCCTTGTGGAGGAGCTGGGGCAATGTGCCGGGACGAACTATGCTGGCTCCATCCCGCAGAATGCCCGCACCGGCGCACAGATCACGGTGGAAAGCCACCTCGGCCGCGGCGCACGCTGGAGCTACTGGAATCAGGACGCTTCCCCTTGCCTGCCGCTGGCCGCAATTTTGTACTGGCTGGCTGATTTTCTGGCCGGGAACGAGCGCCGCGCGTTGCAGTCTGACCCGCAGGCCGCCGCACTGGCTGCGCAGTGGCTGGCAAAGGACACCGCTGTGTTCTTTTGCCCCTCCCCTGCCCTGACGGTATCCTCTGCGACCGGTCATAGTGCCCCTGCTGCACGGCGCACCCGCCCCGCGCCGGTGCCTGCCGCACGCAGCAAGAGCTGGCAGAGCGTTTTGGCTGCCATGGCTGCGGTGTAAGCAACAGCTGCTTTTATAGCTTTTTTGCATAATCTGTATCTGCTGCTGTCCCGCACCCTCATCCGTCACCTACGGTGACAGCTTCCCCCGACCGGTGGAAGCCTTTAGAGCAAACCACACGGTTATCCCCTCATCCGGCGCTGTGCGCCACCTTACCCCAAAGTGGAAGGCTTTTGCTCCGGCAAACATTCATATAAATTCAAAAGCGGCTGTTGCACCAAATGCTGTGCAGCAGCCGCTTTGTTTGTTTTTCCGCACCCCGGCAAACGCAAAAAAGCACCCCGCCAACCGTTTCCGGTCAGCGGGGTGCTTAGTGCTTATAGATTACGGTTCAGCTTACGCTGCACAGCACAGGGAGGAAATCACTCCTCGATGTAGCCGTACTGGAAGTACCAGTAGCCGTACGGGTTGTGCCAGATGCCCTTCAGAGAGGAGCTCTGCAGCCAGTAGTCGTTGTAGTAAGCGATGGGCAGGCAGCCGGTATCCTCCATGAGGATGTCCTCAGCCTTGTGCAGCTGTGCAAAGTGCTCGGAGACATCAGCCACGCGGGAAGCATCGATGGCAGCATCGAACTCGGGATTGGAGTACTTGCCATCGTTGTTGCCGTTGCCGGAGCAGAACAGATCCAGCATGTTGGAGGGATCGTTGTAGTCCATGACCCAGCCGTTACGGGCAACATCGTACTCGCCTGCACGACGAGCGGCGGTGAAGGAGGACCACTCCATCTTGCTGATGGTCAGGGTGATGCCCAGATCGCCCCAAGCCTGCTGCAGGTACTCTGCCAGAGGCACATGGTAGCCGGCATCGTTGCAGCTGTACTCAATGGTGGGGTAGCCCTCGCCGTTGGGATAGCCAGCCTCAGCCAGCAGCTTCTTAGCCTCGGCCAGATTTGCCTCGTAGTCAGCAGAGATGTAGGGAGCGTTGCCGTTGTCGTGGAAGTTGCCCTTCTCGTCCACGATGCCGGGGCCAACGATGCTGTCGGCGGTGGAGTAGGTGCCCTGCATGATGGTGTTGGCAACATAGTCGCGGTCGATAGCCAGGCTCAGAGCCTTACGAACCTTGGCATCCTTGAAGGCATCGCGCTTCAGGTTCAGGCTGACGTAGTAGGTGCCCAGGATGGTGTCAACGTAGAAGTCGCCGCCGTCCTCTGCCTTGGTCAGGCTGGGGATCTCATCGGTGGGCACGTCCTTGACCAGGACAGCCTCACCGCTGTTGTAAGCTGCATAGGAAGCGGAAGAGTCCTCCAGCAGCAGCAGGGTGATGGTGTCAGAGACGATCTTGGAGCTGTCCCAGCCGCCAACGTAGTTGGGGTTCTTGGTCAGGACGATACGCTCGGAGGGGGTCCACTCGGTGATCATGTAAGGGCCGTTGCACACATAGGTGTCGGGAGAGGTGCACCATGCATCACCGTTGGCCTCAACAGTAGCCTTCTGCACGGGGCTCATAGCAGCAAAGGCAGCGATCTTATCAAAGTAAGAGCAGGGGTAACCCAGCACGATGGTCAGGGTCTTGCCGTCATCGCTTGCCTTCACGTTCAGAGCATCGGGGTTGGGCTCCACGGTGGGGTTGCCGTCTGCATCGGGGAAACCGGCAGCTTCTTCGAAGCCGTCGATCATGCCCAGGCAGGTCTCTGCGTAGGGAGCAGCGGTATTGGGGTTAGCCATACGCTTAAAGCTGTACTCAAAGTCCTTGGCGTTCAGCTCGCTGCCGTCGCTCCACTTCAGGCCGTCACGCATGGTGAAGACCCAAGTCAGACCGTCCTCGCTGGTGGTCCAGCTCTCAGCCTGACCGGGAACAGCCTCGTTGTTCTCGTTGATGATCAGCAGGGTCTCGAAGACAGTGATGATGGTGTTGCCGCCATCCACAGCGCTGTTCAGAGCGGGGTCCAGAGTCTCGGGGTTAGAACCATACTGGACGGTGAAGCCAGCGGTGTTGATGCTGCCGGTAGAAGAACCAGCAGAAGAAGCATTACCGGAGGTTGCGGTAGAACCGGACTTGTTACCGCCACAGGCTGCCAGACCCAGAGCAGCGGCGCCGACACCTGCAACCTTGAGGAAATTACGACGAGAAATGCGTTTCATAATACTATCCTTCCCTTATATCAAATTTTGAGTGTGCCAGGTAGCCCCAGCCGCCCCTATATTCGATCCGATGCAAAAATTGTACACCGGAGGAACACGATTGATTATAATGCGTTCTCACGCCGGTTACAAGCCTGATTACAAGACTGTAACCATTTTGTGACAACATTTCAGTGATAAGTTGAATCGTTTTCATCTTTCACTGTGGTGAAGTGTTCTCACTTCACGCGGTCAAGGTGATGGCAGGCTGCCCAGTGGCCGGTGGAGACCTCCTTGAACTCGGGCACCTCGTTTGCGCACTGCTCATCCGCATAGGGGCAGCGGGTGCGGAAACGGCAGCCGGACGGCGGGTTCAGGGGGCTGGGCACATCGCCCTGCAGCACAATGCGCTTGGACTGGCGGGCCGTAATGGGGTCTGCCACCGGAATAGCGGAGATCAGGCTGCGGGTGTAGGGGTGGATGCTGTGGGCGATCAGCTCGTAGCTGTCGGCCAGCTCCACCATCTTGCCCAGATACATCACGCCGATGCGGTTGGAAATGTGCTTGACAACGCTCAGGTCATGGGCAATGAACAGGTAGGTCAGACCCATCTCCTGCTGCAGATCCTCGAACATATTGACGACCTGTGCCTGAATGGACACGTCCAGTGCAGAGACCGGCTCGTCGCAAACGATGAACTCGGGGTTCACAGCCAGTGCACGGGCAATGCCCACGCGCTGACGCTGACCGCCGGAGAACTCGTGGCAGTAGCGGTTTGCGTGCTCGCTGTTCAGGCCAACGCGCTCCAGCAGGGCAATGATCTTATCGTGGCGATCCTTTTCGTTCTCAGCCAGATGATGGATATCAATGCCCTCGCCCACGATGTCGCCAATGGTCATACGAGGATCCAGACTTGCGTAGGGATCCTGGAACACGATCTGCATCCGGCGGCGGTAGGGCAGCATATCCACTGCGATCTTGTTTTCCTTATCAAACAGCAGGTTGCCGTCATAGTAGATCTTGCCGCCGGTGGGCTCGTACAGGCGCAGCAGGGTGCGGCCGGTGGTGGTCTTGCCACAGCCGGACTCGCCCACCAGACCCAGGGTCTCGCCCTTGCGGATGGCAAAGCTTACGTCATCCACGGCCTGAACGTACTTGCGGTTCTTGCCCACACCGCCGGCGGGGAAATACTGCTGCAGGTGCTGGACTTCAACCAGCGTCTTGTGTTCACTCATTCTGCCTTTTCCCCTTTCTCAAATGCAGCCTTCTGCTGCAGCCAGCAGTAGGTATAGTGGGTGTCGCTGAGCTCGGTGCGCGGAGGCATCTTGCTCAGACAGATCTTCATGCAGTTCTTGCAGCGGGGCGCAAAGGGGCAGCCGGCCGGCGGATTCAGCAGGTCCACAGGGGTACCCTCAATGGGCACAAGGCGCTCGTGCTCTGCGGTGTTCAGCTTAGGGATGGAGTTGATCAGGCCCTTGGTGTACTCATGACCCGGCTGATAGAAGATCTCGTCGGTGGTGCCGTACTCCACGATGTGGCCGGCGTACATGACGGCGATCTTCTCGCACATGGAAGCCACAACACCCAGATCGTGGGTGATCATGATGATGCTCATGCCCAGCTTCTTGCGCAGATCCTGCATCAGCTCAAGGATCTGTGCCTGAATGGTCACATCCAGTGCGGTGGTAGGCTCGTCGGCGATCAGCAGCTTGGGCTCACAGGCCAGTGCAATAGCGATCATCACACGCTGGCGCATACCGCCGGACAGCTCGTGGGGGTACTGCTTCAGGCGCTTTTCAGGCTCGTTGATGCCAACCAGCTCCAGCAGCTCCTTAGCGCGTGCCCATGCCTCCTGCTTGTTCTTATCGGTGTGCAGGCGGATGACCTCCACGATCTGGTTGCCGATGGTGTACACCGGGTTCAGGCTGGTCATGGGGTCCTGGAAGATGATGGAGACCTCGTTGCCGCGGACCTTGCGGAAGTCCTTCTCCTTCATGTTCTCGATCTCGTGGCCGTTGAACCACACCTTGCCGCCCATCAGCTTGCCGGGGTAAGCGGTCAGGCCCATAACGGAGTAGGCGGTGACCGACTTACCGGAGCCGGACTCACCCACAACGCCCAGAACATCGCCCTGATTCATGGTAAAGGAAACGCCGTTCAGTGCCTTTACTTCGCCCGCAGGGGTGAAGAAAGAAAGGCGTTCATCTTTGATATCAAGAATTTTCTCGCTCATTTCTGTTCACCTCATCAATTCTTCAGCTTCGGGTCAAAGGCATCGCGCAGGCCATCGCCGAACAGGTTGAACACAAGGATCATCACGCTGATCATCAGTGCGGGGGCGATCAGCAGATGGGGGTAGGTGTTCATGCCCTTGACGGCATCGGTAGCCAGAGAACCCAGAGAAGGCAGCGGCGCTGCAACACCCAGACCGATGAAGCTCAGGTAGCTCTCGGTGAAGATGGAAGCCGGGATCTGCAGGGTGGTGGTCACGATCAGGGTGCCGATGCAGTTGGTCAGCAGGTGCTTCTTGATGATACGGCCGCTGGAAGCGCCCAGGGCGCGGGCAGCGGTGACGTACTCGCTCTCCTTCAGGATCAGGATCTGGCTGCGGACGATACGCGCCATGCCGACCCAGTACAGCAGAGCAAAGATGATGAAGATGGAGATCATGTTGGGGCCCAGGGTCTGCATCCACTTGAAGCCGGGCTTGGTGGCCAGACTTTCCAGGGGCTCCTTCAGGGCCATGCCCAGCAGGATGATCAGCAGAATATCCGGGATGGTGTACAGAATATCGGTGATACGCATCATGATATTGTCCACCCAGCCACCGGCAAAGGCGGAAACAGCGCCGTAGGTGGCGCCGATGATCAGCACCAGCACAGAAGCGATCAGACCAACGGACAGGCTGACACGGGTGCCCATCATGATACGCACCGCAAAGTCACGACCCATACGGTCGGTGCCCAGAATGTGCGGGAACACCTTTTCGCCGGCATCGATGCGGGCCTGCTCAGAGGCAGAGTACTCGAACGGTGCCAGATTGTTGCTGCCCTTCACCTGCTCTGAGTAGCTGTATGGCCACACGGCGGGCAGCAGGTAGGCAAAGATGGCAATGGCAATGATGAACACAAAGCTGACCATGGCGATCTTGTTCTTCTTCAGGCGGCGGATACCGTCCTTCCAGAAGTTGACGCTTTCGCGCATGACCACCAGACTCTGCTTTTCCTCATTGCTGGCGGGCAGAAAATCCTCCGCGTTGAGCTGCAGGCTGAGCGGATTCTTTTTGATGTTTTCCATGAAAATCGCTCCTTTCTCTTACTGCAGCTTGATGCGCGGGTCAATGATCTTATAAAGGATATCCACGACCACGTTTGCAATGATGACCATGCTGGACAGCAGGATGGTGGTGCCCATGATCATAGTGTAGTCACGGTTGGTGATGGCAGACACGAAGTCGCGGCCCAGACCGGGCACGGAGAAGATCTTTTCCACCACGAAGGAACCAGTCATCAGGCCGGCCAGCATGGGGCCGACGTAGGTGATGACAGGCAGGATGGCGTTGCGCAGTGCGTGCTTGAACAGGATCATGAACTGGGACACGCCCTTTGCGCGGGCAGTGCGCATATAGTCCTGACCCATGACGTCCAGCAGGCTGGAGCGCATCAGACGGGTGATATAAGCCGAGGGATAGATGGCCAGTGCGGTGACCGGCATGATATAGGCGGCTGCGCTGTTCAGACCAACGGTAGGCAGCACCTTCATGTTCATACCAAACTGGTACAGAAGCAGCACGCTGGAGATAAAGCTGGGGATCGCGATGCCACAGGTAGCAAACACGATAATAACGTTATCCAGCCACTTGCCGCGGTTGTAAGCGGAAATGCAGCCCAGCGGGATGCCCACGCACAGAGCCACGACCACTGCAATGCCTGCCAGACGGCAGGACACCGGCAGCTTGCTGGCAATGATCTGGTTCACGGTACGGCCGCGCTGACGCAGGCTCAGACCCAGATCGCCATGCAAAAGGCTCTTCATGTAGTTGACGTACTGCACACTCAGCGGCTTATCAAGGCCATACTTTTCGGCCAGAGCCTGCTGAGCAGCGGCACTGATGGACTTTTCTGCCACGAACGGGCCACCGGGGACCAGGTTCATGACAAAAAAGGTAACCGTGGCCACAATGAAGATACTGAAGATACCCATTGCGACACGCTTGATGATGTACTTTGCCATCGTTTGATGCCACTCCAATCCTATCAATGAATTACTGTTTTTGCTCTCAGGCCGAGCCATACTTTCCCGCAGTCCGCCAGCCTCACACATAACGGACGTCTGTCCTTGGCACGCGGACAGAAAAGCGAATAATAAAACGATGGCATCTTGCGGTCGCATAAACACCATCGTCCATACCCGAGAAACACTCTATCTATTATAAAGATAACCACGATTTTTGTCAATTTACATGAAAAGAATTCACTTCATTATAGCAAAGCATGAGTGAAATCTTATACTTTATACAAATTTCCTGTACATTCGTAGGTAAAAGTGCTACTTTTCCGGCCTTTTGGAGGATTGTTTCGTTGGCGCGTACAATCCACCCTCCCCTGTCGGCGTAAAAGGCAGCGTCTCTGCCGCAGAGTCATCCCTCCATGTCCTTGGCATTTTTCTCCATATTACAGCAAAAAGGCAAAACAAAGCCACCCGCAGCCCCTTCTCCGGCACGGTCGGTGCCCGGGAGATGTGCTGCGGGTGGTCATGGGTCGTTTTGCGGGTCAGGAGTACAGTTTTGCGGTCAGCCGGGAGTACATGGCGCTCTTCTGTGCCTTATAGGAGGCCATCGCCTGATCTGCCAATGCGGTGCTCTGGCCGTTGGCGGTCAGAATGGCGCGCATCTGGCTGACGATGTTCTCCACTTCCCTGTCGTAGGACGCCTGCATCGCATACAGTCTGCCGCTTCTTGCCAGCACGATGGAGATCTTGCGCGCCTGTGTCTGCTGAGACTCCGGCAGCGATTTGAACTCTGCCTTTGCTCCGGCAATGCAGCTGTTCAGCTCTGCCTCGGCGCGCGCCTTGACGCTGTACAGCTGCTTCAGCAGTGCCTTGACCTCGGCCTCGTAGGAGGCCTCCTGTTTGCCGGACGAGGACGCCGGTTTTTCTGTGGCAGCTGCTGTACTGGAACTGGATGTACTGGTTGTGTTCTCCTGTTTGCCGGAGGAAGCAGTACTGCTGCTCTCTGTCCGGGAGGCAGAACTCGCCGAGGAGGCAGTGGAGCCTGCCGGAGCGAACACTGAATCCGCTCCCTCCTGCGGAGCACTGGTTGATGCCTCCTGTTCCCCGCCGCTGGACGCAGAAGTTTCGCCGGTCAGCTGCTCCAATGTGATATCACCGCTGAGCAACTTATCCAGTTCATCATCCGTCAAAGTGACCTGTGTGCTATCTGCCGAAGCATCCGGCAGGGTTTCAGGAATACCGGCTGCCATACCGCGGAGGTAGAACAGCACCCCAAGGGCTGCTGCTGCCAGCAGAATCAGCAGCGCGCCCAGCACGATCATTACGATTTTCAGGACCTTATTTTTCTTCATACTAAAATCCGCTGCCCGGGCAGAACACTCCTCCGCCCGGGCAGTTTTCTCCTTACTTTAGGATCAGACCCATCTGCCCAAAAACTTTTTGGGCTGATGCAGGGTCGCAGCGTCCAGCTCCCGATCGTGGAACAGCTCATCGCCGTTGCGCACGATGCGAGCGGCGGTTTCCTTACCCAGCAGCTTTTCCAGCTGCTGCACTCCCTGTGCCATGTGTGGCGGGCGCTTGTCCGGGGAATGGGTATCGGTGGAGATGACATGAACTAGTCCCCACTGGATGAACTTGCACAGCTTTTTGCAGAGCTTGGGTTCCAGCAGGGCGCCGGCATTGATCTGCGCATAGGCACCGGCGGCTACCCAGTCGTACAATAGGGTGGGATCCTCCAGCACATAGGGGTAGCGCTCGATATGCGCGATCAGCGGCACGATACCCTGCTGCTGCAAATTGTACAGGGTCTGCCGGATAAAATGCGGCTTGTGGGTGGTGGGAAACTCCAGCAGCAGATAGGCGGTGTCTCCCATGCACAGCGCCCGGGTGTCCAGTTCGCACAAACCGGGAGAGAAGAACACCTCCGCACCCAGCTTGAAGTCAAACTGCATGGGCTGCCCTTCCAGTGCGGCGGTCAGCTGTTCAAAGGCAGCCTGACGCTTTGCCGTAAAGGCTTCCACCGTGGTGCGTTCGCTGTTGAAGTGGCTGGTGAACGCGATGTTGCGCACACCGTCCTCATATTCCCTGCGCAGCAGCTCCAGAGAGACTGCTGTATCCTTTGCGCCGTCATCCATGCCGGGCAGAATGTGACAATGCAGATCGGTCATAACAATGCTTCCTTATTATTTACCGGCAGTGGCATCCTGCTTGCCGTAGGCATAGTTGTAGTTGTAAGCATAGCTGTATGCGTAGCTGGAGCCCTTGAGTGCCTTCTTCATGTCGTAGCGGGTCAGCACGCTGCCCAGCACCTTGACACCGGCATCCTGCAGCTTTTTCACCGCACTGCGCACTGCATCGGCGGGGGCGTAGTCTGAGCGCACTACAAACATTGCACCATCCACATAGCGGCCGATGACGGCTGCATCGGTGACCACGGACACCGGGGGGGCATCAAAGATGACAAAATCGAACTTTTCCCGCAGGGCATCCACCATGGCCTGCATCTGCGGCTGGCTCAGCATCTCGGAGGGGTTCGGCGGCGGGGTGCCGGCAGGCAGGAAGGTCAGGTTCATTTCCTTCAGCTCCTGCAGAGCCTCGTCCAGCGTACACTGGTTGGACAGCACGTTGGAAACGCCCTTTACATTGTGACCAGCCTTCAGGTAGCGGTGCAGCACCGGCTTGCGCAGGTCGCAGTCCACCAGAGCCACCTTTTTGCCGCTTTCGGCCAGCGTCATTGCCAGATTGACCGCCACGTTGCTCTTGGATTCCTCCGGCACGGTACTGGTGATGACCAGCGTGTGCACGTCCATGGAGCCTGCCATAAAGTCCAGATTGGTGCGCAGAGACTTGTAAGCCTCCACATAGCCAAAGGGCATTTCCTTATCGGTGATCAGCTGCAGGGTGCGGTGCTCACCTTCTTTTTTCTTTTTACCAAACAGATTCCACATCGTCTTACACCTCCGGGATCAGGCCCAGCACGGGCAGGCCGAGCTTCTTCTGAACATCTTCGTCGTCCACAACAGTATCGTGCAGCAGGTGTGCCAGCACCAGAACGCCGCACACCAGAACAGCACCCAGCAGACCGGCCAGCACAACGTACTTCTTGGTCTGGGGGAACACCTTGTTGGGGTTGATGGCCACATCGCTCACCGTCTTGCAGGAACCGGCTTCTACCTTTTCCACCAGCACGTCAGGCACGATGTCCGCAATGGTCTGGACGATTTTGCCTGCACGCTTTGCATCGGTATCAGTGACCGTGACCTTCATGATCTGGGTAGCGTCCACATCGGCAACATCCACCATGTCGTACAGCTCGGCGTAGGTCATGTCCAGATTCAGTTCATCAATAACCTCGTTCAGCACGGTGTTGCCCTTGATGATGACCGCATAGGTACTGATCAGGTTCTTGGCAGAGTTGAAGTTATCACTGGTGAAGGTAGTGGTCGTGTCCTGCCGGGTATTCACGATCATGTTGATGGAGGCCTGATACTTGGGTGTAAGCGCAAACATACACACCAGCAGGCAGATCAGCGCTGCTGCAACAGCTGCTGCCACGATCTGCACAATATGCGCCCACAGCAGGCGTGCCAGTTCCATCAGATCAATGGTCTCTTCGTCCTCCATGCTGCGGAGCGACTGTCCCATAGTTGTTTTTTCGTCCATAACAGAAAAACTCACCTTTCTTGTTTTCCGCAGTGCAAGAAATGTACACCGGGTTCCTATAGATACACATTCACTTTATAATGATAACATATCTCGTTGTATTTTACAAGCGGGAAATGCCATTTTCTACCGGCAAACAGATGGATAAAATGTGCCATGCCCCGTAAAAAAAAGGCATCCACAGCACCTTGTCGGCTGCGGATGCCTTCATTTTGCGGATTTTTAGCGAATGCGCTTAACGGGAGCCCTTGTCGTAGGGGATACCCTCGGCCTTGGGTGCCATGCTGTTCTTGGAGGTAAAGGCCAGAATGACCATGGAGGCCACGAAGGGCATCATATTATAGATGTTGCTGGACCAGTGCAGCTGTGCGAGGAAGGTGGAGTCTGCGATGTTGGCAAGGCTCTTGAACACAGCAAAGAACATTGCCGCGCCAAAGATGTGGAAGGGCTTCCACTGACCAAAGATCATAACTGCCAGCGCCAAAAAGCCTGCACCGGCCACGCCGACCTCAAAGTTCCAGGTCTGCACCGGGGGCACGATGTAGGCCATGCCGCCGATGGCACCCAGTGCACCGGAAATGACAACACCCGCATAGCGCATCTTGTAGACGTTGATGCCCACCGAGTCCGCTGCCTGAGGATGCTCGCCGCAGGCACGCAGGCGCAGGCCGAAGCGGGTCTTGTACAGCACGATGTAGCTGATGACCAGCAGCACGATGCCCAGCGGCACAAAGACGCTCAGCTCCAGCCCGCCGATGCTGAACAGGAAGGGCTTGTTGGAATAGTTCAGCTTGGCGCTGCCGCTGTCGCTGAAATACTTTGCAATGACCACTGCGATGGCAGTTGCCAGCAGGTTCAGGGCCGTACCGCCGATGGTCTGGTCAGCCTTCAGGTTGATGGATGCAAAAGCCAGCAGCAGGCTGTAGACCATACCGGCCAGAGCCGCCACCAGAATGGAGATGAGCACCACGAGGAATGCGGGCATTCCCGAGGGGAGCATGGTCAGGGTGAGGACACCCGCCACGCCGCCGATGACCATGATGCCTTCCAGCGCGATGTTGATGATACCGGAGTGTTCACTGAACATACCGCCCAGAGCCACCAGCATCAGCACGATGCCATACAGCAGCGTGTATTTGATCAGAAGCAGCATATCACTTGCCCTCCTTTTTGGTTTCAGGTTTTGCAGGGGCAGGCTCTGCGTTCACGTTGGTCTTGTCGGCGTTCTTGAACAGCAGGCCGTGGATCTTGCCGCGGAACAGCATGGAGAATGCGCACAGATAGATGATGATGCCGCTGATTAGATCCGAGATCTCCGTGGGGTAATACTTGGTGGACAGGAAGGAGCCGCCCACCGAGATGTGGGAGATGAAGATGGCCGAGAAAATGGTGCCGATGGGGTTGGAGCTTGCCAGCAGAGCAACGGAAATGCCGTTGAAGCCCATGGCCGGCAGGCTGGTGGAGTTCAGCGGGTTCCACTGGGACACGTTGGACAGGTAGTACAGGCCCGCACCAAAACCGGCCAGTGCACCGGCAATGGCCATGGAGAGGATGATGTTCTTCTTCTCGTTGATGCCGGCATAGCGGGCAGCGCTCTTGTTCAGGCCGACGGCCTTGAGCTCATAGCCGAAGGTGGTCTTGTTCAGCACCACCCAGATCAGGATGGCCACCGCCGCTGCCAGGAAGATGGCAATGGTGGTGCTGTTGGTCTGGAACATCTTGTTCAGGCCAAAGTCCGGGATGACCGACTGCGCATACTCGGCGCTCTTGCCGATGTTGATGGTACGGGTGTTGCGCACATCGTACATGGGGCCGGTGCCATTCTGGTAGATAAGCTCATTGACCAGATACAGGCCGATCCAGTTGAACATAATGGAGGTGATGACCTCGTTGATGTTGAAGTAGGCCTTGAAGAAGCCGGGGATCGCGCCCCAGATGCCGCCCAGCAGGGTGGCTGCCAGCAGGCAGACGAACCAGGGCATCTTGAGCATAATGGCGCAGTACAGGGCACCGTAGGCACCCAGCGTGTACTGACCGGCGGCACCGATGTTGAACAGGCCGGTCTTGAAGGCAAATGCCACCGACAGGCCGGTCATGACCAGGGGCGCTGCGTTGGCCAGCTCCTTGCCGACGCCGTAGGGAGTGTCGTGGAAGCCGCCTTTCAGGATGCGCACAAAGCCGTCGCCCCAGGCGTGTGCCGGGTTGATGGCCAGCAGCACCAGAAAGCCCACGATCAGACCGATGAGGATGCACAGCAGAGCCGCCAGCACACTGGTGATGGAGCTGTTCAGGCTGCTGTGGGAAAGTTTTTTCTTGTTCATGTGTTATTTGTTCTCCTTTCCCTGCTTGCGTGCGCCTGCCATATACAGACCCAGCTCCTGCACAGTGGTGGTGCGGGGATCAAATTCGCCCACGATCTCGCCCTCGTACATCACAAGGATGCGGTCGGACAGGTTCATCACCTCGTCCAGTTCCAGACTGACCAGCAGCACGGCCTTGCCCTTGTCGCGCTCGGCCACGATCTGACGGTGGATGTATTCGATGGCGCCCACGTCCAGACCACGGGTAGGCTGCACTGCCACCAGCAGCTTGGGGTCACGGTCGATCTCGCGGGCGATGATAGCCTTCTGCTGGTTGCCGCCGGACATGCTGCGCACGATGGTGGAGCTGCCCTGACCGCTGCGCACGTCGTACTGTGCGATCAGCTTGTCGGAGTACTCGCGCACCTTATCGGCGCGGATAAAGCCGCCCTTCTGGAACTCGGGCTGCCAGTAGCGCTGCAGCACCATGTTGTTTTCCAGCGTATAATCCAGCACCAGACCGTGCTTGTGGCGGTCCTCCGGGATATGGCTCATGCCGTCCTTGGAGCGCTGGCGGATGGTGGCATGGGTGATGTCCTTGCCATCCAGCGTGATCTTGCCGTTGGTCAGCTTTTCCAGACCGGTCAGGCCGTAGACAAACTCGGTCTGGCCGTTGCCCTCAATGCCTGCCAGACAGACGATCTCACCGGCGTGCACCTGGAAGGTGACATCCTTCACCGAGTCTTTCTTGCGCTGGTCGTTGTGCATGGTCACGTTCTGCACGTCCAGCACCACGGCACCGGGATTTGCAGGTTTCTTTTCCACCTGCAGCTGCACATCACGGCCCACCATCATGCGGGAAAGCTCTTCCTTGGTGGTGTCCTTGATGTCTACGGTGCCCATGTACTTGCCCTTGCGTAGCACGGTGCAGCGGTCTGCCACGGCCATGATCTCGTTGAGTTTATGGGTGATGAACAGGATGGACTTGCCTTCCTTTTTGAACCCGCGCATGATCTCCATCAGTTCGTCGATCTCCTGCGGGGTCAGCACGGCGGTGGGCTCGTCAAAGATCAGGATCTCGTTGTCGCGGTACAGCATCTTGAGGATCTCCACGCGCTGCTGCATACCCACCGAAATATCGCTGATCAAGGCGTCCGGGTCCACGCGCAGACCGTACTTTTCGCTCAGCGCCATCACTTTTTTGCGTGCCTCGGCCTTCTGCAAAAAGCCCATCTTGTTGGGTTCCACGCCCAGAATGATGTTGTCCAGCACGCTGAAGCATTCCACCAGCTTGAAGTGCTGGTGCACCATGCCGATGCCCAGTGCGTTTGCATCGTTGGGGTTGCGGATGGCGACCTCCTTGCCGTTTTTCAGGATCTTGCCCTGTTCCGGCTGATACAGACCGAACAGCACGCTCATCAGCGTACTTTTGCCTGCACCGTTCTCGCCCAGAAGGGCGTGTACCTCGCCCTTGCGCAGCTGCAGGGTGATATCATCGTTTGCCTTGATACCGGGAAATTCCTTGGTAATGTGGAGCATCTCGATCACAAAATCCTCTGCCAATCTGCTCACTCTCCTTTCGTGCCGTAGCGACACTTATACTATACTAGTTTTCATTATAACTGATTTCCGGCGATATTTACACGCCTTTTTTCGACTTTTGGCGAAATCCACAGATAAAAGTATTACTTTACAGCAGTTTGCCCGACTTCCGTCCTGCTTTTTCTGCATCAAAAACACAAAAACGGGGTGCTCCTGCCTGGAGAGCACCCCGCCTTAAAAAGGGATCTGTAATTTCAAAAGGCAGGCAAGCCTGCCGGAAAATGGCTTACTGGATGTAGTTGACCTCGGTGTACTCGCTGACCGTGGGCTTCACACCGTCATCGGAGCTGTTGTCAACCGTGATCTCGCCGGAAGCGATGCGAGCCTTGAGCGCCTCGTAGTCCTCCACGGTGAAGTTCTGGAAATGCCAGCTGGCTTCTGCGGTGGGCAGGCCGATGTAATCGCCGTCCTCCAGACCAAAGTTGCCGTTGGTGCCTGCAATGTCGCTCCATGCGCCGGTTATGACTCTTCGATTTTTATGTAGCAAAGGACGGGATGTCCCTTTCGGAACACCCCGTCCAAACAGATGCCTGTTTACTGGATATAGTTGACGGTGGTGAATTCGCTGACAGTGGGCTTGGTGGCGTCGTCGGAGTTGTTGTCCACAGCGATCTCGCCGCTCTTGATCTTGTCCTTGACGGTCTCGTACTCGTCCTTGGTGAAGGTCTCGAAGTTCCAGCTGTCGTCTGCGGTGGGCAGGCCGATGTAATCGCCATCCTCCAGACCGAAGTTGCCGTTGGAAGCAGCGATCTCGCTCCAGTCACCGGCCTCGATGTCGGACAGAGCGGTGTTGACAGCCTCAGACAGACCCTTCATGGCAGAGGTGATGAACGGGTTGTAGGCATAGGTGCCGTCAGCCACACCGTTTGCGCCGATGTAGTTCTGGTCAACGTCCACGCCGATGACGTAGCCGTTGTTCTTCAGAGCAGCCTCCACAGCGGAGGTGTAGATGCCGCCGCCGCAGGCAAACACGACCTGAGTGCCGTTGGCGTACCAGCCCTCCATACGGGAGGTGATGTTGGCATCGCCGTAGAACTGTCCGCCGTAGAAGTAGTTGATCTCGATGTTCTGGCCCAGCTCCTGTGCGGCAGCATCAGCGCCCTGCACAAAGCCGTAGCCATAACGGATGACAGCGGGCACAGCCATGCCGCCCAGGAAGCCCAACTTGGTCTTGCCATCCTTGGTGATCGCGTAACCGGCCAGGTAACCTGCCTGCTCTTCCTTGAAGGTGATGCAGTAGCAGTTTGCGGGGATGGTATCCGTGCCGATATCGCCCTGGGTCACGTCAACAGCGATGAACTTGACATCCGGGTACTGATCAGCAGCCCATGCCAGAGAAGCGCCGTACAGGTAGCCGACGCAGACAATGACGTCTGCACCGTCGTTGACAGCCTGACGGATCATGGTTTCGCGGTCCTCATCGGAAGCGTCAGCCTCGGGGATGTAGTACTGGCAGTCATCACCCATGTAGCCGGAGACAGCAGTCCAGCAGGCCTGGTTGAAGCTCTCGTCATCGATCGTGCCGGTGTCGCAGGTCAGAGCGACCTTGGCGATCTTCTCGCCGCCCTCAGCAGCAGAAGAAGCGGTGGAACCGGCAGCGGAAGAAGCAGTGCTGGTGGAAGAAGCGGAAGAGCCGCCGCAGGCGGTCAGAGCAGTTGCAACGGCAGCAGCGCCAGCCACAGCCAGGAAATTACGACGAGAAATCATCATAATAAATCTCTCCTTTATTTCAAAGAATTGTGTCAAATAAATAAAATGTGCACGAAAGCCCATTTACTGGCTCAAGTATAACGACAAGTTTTCCCGGATGCAAGCAGAATTCGATTACAAAATATTTACAAAAATTTTGTTCAGTTTTTGTATAAGTATTGCTATTATGCAAATCTGCCGTTATTCCGGGATTTTCTGGTCATCCGACGTATCAGCGTCACTTTACTCGTCTGCAGTGTGCATCTTACTTGGCAGCGCTGTTGCCTGCCACGTTGGACGGCCCGAAGCCGAAGGGCAGCAGCTCGTCCATGCTGCGCTCGATGAAATCGTCTGGCGTTTTTGCCATGATGACATTCAGCTCCGGACCGCCGAACTCAAACAGCGCCTGACGGCACACGCCGCAGGGTGAAGTGATCTGCTCGTTCACCTCGCCCCGGCGGGAACCGACCACAGCGATATCAGTGAACTCGGTCACGCCCTCGGCCACCGCATGGAACAGCGCCGTGCGCTCGGCGCAACTGGTGGGAGTAAACGATGCATTCTCCACATTGCAGCCGGTAAAGATGCGTCCGTCCTTTGCGCGCAGGGCCGCACCCACCAGAAAATCGCTGTAGGGCGCATAGGCTTTTTCGCGAGCAGCCAGCGCCATGCGGATAAGCTCCTTCTTTTCGTCCAGGGTCAGATCCGTCATAGAAAATTCCTCCTTTTTCAGGGGTCAAAACAGCGCGGCTCCCGTTCTGTTCCGGGGAACCGCGCTGCATCTTATGGTTCAGGCGATCAGTATTCTGCGCCCAGAGCCACCTTCATCATGTCGGTAAAGCTCTTCTGGCGCTGCTCGGCGGTGGTGATTTCCGGCGAGACGAAACTGTCCGAAATGGTCAGCAGACAGGCCGCATTTTTGCCCAGCACCTGTGCATTGGCAAACAGGGCGAAGCTTTCCATCTCCACGCACAGGCAGCCGCGCTCGTCCCGCAGCTTTTCCCAGTAGGTGGGCTTTGCGTCGGAAGGCTGGCGGTAGAACACATCGGACGAGTGGATGTTGCCCTCGATGAGCCGGATGCCCTGCTTTGCGGCAGAAACGCGCAGCTTGTCGTTCAGGCTCTGGCTGGGCAGGGTGATATCCTTGTCGTAGCCGCTCTGCACCCGGGCGTAGTTGCTTTCGCTCACGGCACCGGTGGCCAGCACGGTGTCGAACAGCTTTGCCTTGTCGGTGTAGCTGCCGGCCGAGCCGATGCGGATGATGTTGTCCACATCGTAGAACTTGAACAGCTCGTAGGAATAGATGCCAATGGACGGCATGCCCATGCCGCTGCCCATCACGCTGATGGGGCGGCCCTCATAGGTGCCGGTGAAGCCCAGCATGCCGCGCACGCCGGTCACCTGCCGGACATCCTGCAAAAAGGTCTCGGCAATGAACTTTGCCCGCAGCGGGTCGCCGGGCATCAGGACGGTCTTTGCAAAATCGCCTTTTTCTGCACTGTTGTGAGGGGTAGACATAAGATCATCTCTCCTTTTCTATTTCAATGGCAGAGCCATTTTGATTTAACGGTATTTGCTGCGGCTGAACACATTCTGCGGCGCGATGTAGCTGCCGTTGCGGCGGATCTCAAAGTGGCAGTGGTTGCCGCTGGAGCGTCCGGTGCTGCCCACATAGCCGATCAGCTGACCCTGCTTGACCGACTGACCAGAGTGCACCGCCAGCGACAGACAGTGCGCATACACCGTGGTGTAGCCGCTGCCGTGGCTGATGATGACGGAGTAGCCGTAGCCGGTGCCGGCACCGGCCTTATTGTAGCCTGCCTTGGTCACCGTGCCGCCTGCCGATGCGTAGATGGGCTTACCTGCTGCAGCGCAGATATCCACGCCCTTGTGGCCGCTGCCGTACCAGCGCGAGCAATAACGGTAGCCGGGTACCGGCCAGATGAACTGGCCGCTGCCCGTGATGTAACTGGTGGAGTTCTTGACCGCTTTCTTCTTGGTGCCCACCACGATCTTCTCGGTAACAGGCTCCTTGACGACCTCGCTGCTCAGGATCTGCTGCGACAGCTGCACACCGTCAGTGTTGTAAACGCGCTGCGCTGTCACATTGCGGATGCCGTTCTGGCCCTCCTGCACAGTCTTTTTGGTTCCCGTCTCGTATTCGTCGGATTTTGTGGTTTCGGAGGAATAGGCGATCTCTTCCTGCCAGGTCTCGATCTTTGTGATACGGACCTCCAGCGTAGCTTCCTGCTTGGTGACGATCAGCTCGTCTCCGGACTGAATGTTGGATTTCTCGGTCAGCGGCGCGCCCTTGAAGTTTGTGTTCAACTCGCACAATTCCTTAAAGGTCAGGTCGTTTTTCTGTGCGATGCTCCACAGGGTGTCGCCGTTCTGCACGGTATAGATCTTTTCCTGCTGCTGCACACCGGAAAGTGCATTTTCCACGTCGGCTTCATCCTGGAAGCTCTCATTGAAATAGATGCCGTTTTCCAGCGTCACTTCCTTGTTGAAGCCCACCGTGACATTCGGGTCCTCCGGGTCCTCGTAAGGCTCCAGCAGACTGCTCAGGTAGCTCTGCAGGCTGGTGCCATCGCTGCACACAGCGGTCAGGTTCCCGTCCAGATACAGGGCTGTACCCTCGCTGATCTCGTCACCGGCACTCTTCAGAATGGCGTCCGCCATTTCGTTTTCGTTCATGACCTTGTGGGCCACCGTCACGGTGTAGGACGGCTCCACCGTCCATGTGGTCTTGTCTGTACCGGCATAGCTGATACGTTCCTGCACGGCTTCACGGGCTGCATTGAATACATCTTCGTTGGCCACATAACCCACTGCCTGCCCGTTCACCTGCACTTCCAGTGCATAGGGCTGACGGATGGTATTGTTGAATACCGTCACCATCACTGCCAGTGCACACACCGGTAGAATGTACATTGCCATGCGGGGCAGCGTTTTCAGGTTGCGCCGCACGCCGCTTGTCAGGTAATGCCACGCGGCGCGGCAGGCTGCGCCAAAGCCCTGTTCTTTCCGCACCCGGTGGGCATGGATGAGCAGTGCGCCGCAGCCGCGGAAGAACAGCACCACCGGCCCGAACAGATCCCGGAACATCTGTGCCGCCCCGGGGAAAGCCATGGCTGCGATATTGGTCAGCAGATCCCGGGCTGCACAGAATGCATGGATCGCAGCGGTGCGGATCCCCCGCCCGGCCCGGACAAATACATACTCGGTGGAAAAGCCCAGTGCATACAGCGCTTCTCCCGCTGCAGGCACTGCCGGGTTTCCGGCGAGCCTGCGGCCAAGGTCGCGCACATGGTTCTGGGTCTTGCGGCGCAGCCGGTGCCGGTGCAGCAGCCCAATGCACTGCAGCTGTGCCCAAAGGGAGCGCAGTTTCTGCCCCCGCTTAGGTTTTGCGGGCGCGGGGCTCTGCTGCTCCGTTGTCTTATCTTCGATCAAAAGGTGTTTCTCCTTCCTTGCCGCCTGCGGTGCGCCGCAATGCACACCAGTCCGAATGACGGCGGCTGTCTGAAACGCGCAGCGGCCTTTTGGCAGGCTCCCGCGCGGATTGCTGTGATTTTATTATACACCCTGCACGCATTGAAACAAGCATTGTCACAAAATTTGGGCGTTTCTTTCACTTACTTTTCACCAAAATAACACCGTCATGTCCTCCGGCAGCGGACTTTCCACGGTCATAGACCGGGTATCGGCCGCATTGACCGGCACCCTGATCCGGACCCCGCCCGGCACATCGGTGTACTCCGGCACCCGGAAGGTCTGGCGTGCACAGTGCAGTGCCTGACGGCCGATTCGCTCCCGGCTCCCACCGTAGAGGTCATCCCCGGCCAGCGGATGGCCGATGGACGCAAAATGCACCCGGATCTGGTGGGTGCGGCCGGTCACCGGCACACAGGCCGCAAGGCTCAGACCGTTCTCCGCCTTTAATATGGTATACTCGGTGCGGCTGGGCTTGCCCTCCGGGGTCACGCACCGGCCGATGATGCTGTCGCCCCGGCGGCCGATGGGCGCATCAATGACGCCCGGCCCGAGGGGAAGTTCTCCTTCCACGATGGCGTAGTAGAGCTTTTCCACGTTCTGGGCCAGCAGCGGGGCCGCATAGGCGTGTTTTGCCGCCAGCACAAGGCCGCTGGTATCTTTATCGATGCGGTTCACCGGGCGGAACACCGGGCTTTCGCCCCGCTGTGCTGCCCATGCCGCATAGCCGTTGGCCAGCGTGCCGCCGGGATAGTTCAGCGTGGGGTGCACCGCCAGATGGGGCGGCTTTTCCAGCACGACGGCAAAGGCATCCTCATAAACGGCCTTTACCGGGATGTCCGGCTGCGGGGCCACGCCGTCCCCCTCCGGCGGAAGTTCAAAGCTCACCACCTGCCCGGGATACACCCGGCGGTTGGCAAGCACCGGCTCGCCGTCCGCAAAAAAGCCGCCGCCCCGGAACTTGACCGCTCGGGCAAGGTCGGTGGAAACCGCACACTGGCGCAGAAAATTGCGCACAAGCGTGCCATTGCAGGTCTGCTCATTTTCCGGCACCGGAAAATACAGCCGCATGTCCACCCCTCCCCTGTGCAAAAAATATATAGAATATTATAGCAAAAAATGTTCCTGCTTGCAAATCCTGTTTTTTTATGGTACTATAGGGAGCGGAAAACGAGTGGAACATACGGCGGCGGGGCGGCTTTGACCGCTCTGAGGAAAGTCCGGGCCTCACAGAGCA
>ENA-ORCP01001201-ORCP01001201.1-human-gut-metagenome-genome-assembly--contig:-NODE-1201-length-22810-cov-9.682664_pt1 | contig 22810 bp, 22 predicted proteins | sample MGYA00242990_ERZ507991 | MGnify/ENA primary metagenome ERZ507991 (study PRJEB26167, sample SAMN06115496) | human gut metagenome | host: Homo sapiens | place: China:Henan | collected 2015-05-07... | reverse complement strand
CTGGGCAAGTGTCTGTCCTCTGTCCGCCGCAATCCTGTTAAGTGCTTTTACCTTGGATATATATGCCTCGCTTATGGCCTCCGGTTTAAGAAATCTTCCGTCACGCTTGATTCTGGAATCTTCCGGTATGCCATTCATGTATTTATCTGTCAATAACCCTTGTGCAAGCGGACTGAATGCGATAATTCCTATTCCGTTCTCCTTGCAGAAATATTTGACACCGTCGTGCTCAATTTCCCTGTCAAAAATAGAATATCTGCGCTGATTTACTATAAACGGGCAATGAAGGCTCTTAAGAATCTCCGATGCCTTGCGCGTATACTCTTCATTGTAATTAGATACGCCCGCATACAATGCCTTGCCGCTCCTTACAATATCTGCAAGCGCTCCCATTGTCTCCTCAAGCGGTGTCTCCGTATCCATCCTGTGATGGTAAAAAATATCCACATAATCAAGGCCCAGTCTCTTAAGGCTCTGGTCGATACTTGCCATAAGATATTTACGGCTTCCGTGGTCACCGTACGGACCCGGCCACATATCAAAACCTGCCTTGGTCGTTATTACAAGCTCATCCCTGTATGGCTTAAAATCCTCTGCAAGAAGTCTTCCTGCATTCGCCTCTGCGCTTCCGTATACCGGGCCGTAATTATTCGCAAGGTCAAACTGTGTTATTCCGTTGTTAAATGCAGTCCTTAACATGGCTTTCATATTATCATAATTATCCCTGGATCCGAAATTATGCCACAGGCCAAGTGAAACTGCCGGAAATTTAAGTCCGCTGTTTCCTACTCTGTTATACTTCATCTTATCATATCTGCTATCATCAGCAACATATACATCTGCCATATATTACACCTCCGCGTCACTCCCCGTGCAATTACAGATTACCACATTATTGCACTTTCAACAATAATTATTTATATAATAGACTTTTGGCCCGGATATGCTATAATGATGTTCATATATATCTGAATAAAAGAGGTTACTATGTTACAGAGAATATTCAAGCGGCTTTCATCTGCGCGTATTGTCGCGATCGGATTTATAGCCATTATTTTTATAGGTTCAGGACTTCTTATGCTGCCGGTAAGCCTTAAGGTTCCCGGTTCACTTCACTACATTGATGCGCTTTACACATCAACAAGCGCGGTCTGTGTTACCGGTCTGCTTTCTATTGAAGCGGGCGATACTTTCAGCACTGTGGGACAATTTATACTGGGGCTTCTGATCCAGATAGGAGGCCTGGGTGTAACATCCGTAGGTGCCGGTGTCATTCTTGCAATGCGTAAAAAAGTCAATTTAAAGGGACGTGCCATAATAAAGGACGCCATGAACCTTGATTCAGGCAAAGGAGTTGTGAAGTTTGTCCAGAGCGTATTTTTAACAACTCTTGCATTTGAAGCTGCGGGAGCGTTTTTAACTTTCTTTGTGTTTATACGGGATTATCCGCCGGCAAGAGCCATTGGATTAAGCTTTTTTCACTCAATAGCAGCATTTAACAATTCCGGTATTGATATCTTTGGCGGAGGCAGGAGTCTTTCGGGATACCAGGATAATGTATATTTTAACATAATCACGATGTTATTGATAATATTCGGCGGAATCGGTTTTCTTCTTATAAGGGAAGTTATCGGTAAGAAATTTTGCTGGCGCAGATTCTCCATGCACACCAAGGTTGTGCTTTCCATGAGTGCCTGTTTGATTATAGTGGGTGCACTTCTTCTTATGCTCACCGAGAATATAAGCGTACTCGGTGCTTTTTTCCAGAGTGTATCGGCCAGGACGGCGGGATTCTACACTTACCCGCTCGGAAAATTTACCAATGCCGGAAGGATAGTCATAATCGTTCTGATGTTTATCGGTGCATCGCCCGGTTCAACCGGCGGCGGTATTAAGACCACAACATTTTTCGTGCTGCTTCAGGGAATTAAGTCAGCTGCCACCAACCGTTCCGAAAAAGCCTTCCGTTATTCGGTTCCGGTCAATGCCTTCCGCAAAGCCTCCGTCATATTGCTTATGGGGCTTACAATCGTGCTTACAGGCTCTTTCATAATGTCTGCACTCGAACCCGGAATCGACATGTCGGATATACTTTTTGAGATTACAAGTGCATTCGGAACCACCGGACTTTCAACCGGAATTACCGGTTCTCTCACAACCGGAAGCAAAATATTATCAATTATTATAATGTACATCGGCAGGCTCGGACCGCTTACAATCGCTACTTTATGGTATTTTGACAAAGGTGAACGCGTAAGCTTCCCTGACGGCAATATTTCAATAGGATAATTTAAGGAGATTTGATATGTATAAGAAAAAAAATGCAAAAAAGACATACGGTATAATCGGTCTTGGACGTTTCGGTTATGCGCTTGCAATAGAGCTTGCGACCGCCGATGCGGATATAATGGTACTTGACCGTGATGAAGAGAAGGTGCGCGAACTGCGCGATTACACTGACAATGCATATGTCGTTCATAATCTTGACAAGAAATCCCTTGCAGAGACCGGCATTCAGAATTGTGATGTTGCGATTGTATGCACCGGTTCCCATATGGACACATCAATCCTCACCACCCTTAATCTGGTAAGCCTCGGTGTCCCTGCCGTCATCTCCAAGGCGACAAGCATTGAACACGGTGAAATCTTAGAGAAACTCGGTGCCGAGGTCGTTTACCCTGAACGTGATATGGCAATCCGCCTCGCACACAGACTTGAGACTTCCAAAATTCTTGACTTTGTGCAGCTCAGCGAAAAAATAAGCATCAGCAAATTAAATGTACCCGATAAAATCATCGGCATGACTGTCCGTGATGTCAATCTGCGTAAAGAATTCGGAACCAATATCATCGCTATCGAAAATAAAGGTTCCGTCATAGATAATATCGACCCGGATTATAAATTCAAGGACGGTGATATTCTCTTTATATCAGGCAGCAAGAAAGGGCTTAACCACATGCTTGAATGGGCGGAAAAATAATTATTTTTCTACGCAATATGAAGCATATTTATAAGGAAAATCCATGTCAGACCGTAATATACCACAACAGCCACCAGATCGTTTACGGTCGTAATAAGCGGACCGGATGCAACCGCCGGGTCGACCTTGATTTTCTTGAAAAATATAGGTATGACCGTTCCAACAAGGCTTGATATCACCATTGCAACAATAAGCGATACTCCTACGCAGGCTGCGATAAGGAATGAATGTCCTATATCATATTTTCTGAAGAAATGTATGTATAGGCCAAGGAACAGAAATGACATGACAGCAAGACATAAACCGTTTAAAAATCCCGTCCTCATTTCTTTAACCACAAGTTTTAATTTCTGGGCCACCGTCAGATTCTCGTCCATGAGGACACGGATTGTGACGGCAAGTGACTGCGTTCCGACATTGCCTGCCATATCAAGTATGAGCGACTGGAAACACATCACTACCGGAAGCACAGCCACAACTTCTTCAAATATTCCCACAACGGACGATACTCCCATTCCGAGAAAAAGAAGTATTATGAGCCACGGAAGTCTTTTTTTCACACTTAAGAGTGTAGACTCGTTAAGATCTTCTTCGGAGGTAAGACCGGCGAGCTTTGCATAATCTTCGCCCATCTCATCATCGACCGCTTCGACGATATCCTGTGCTGTTATGATACCGGCAATCTTACCGTTTTCAAGAAGTACCGGGATGGAATCCTCCGCATAATCCTTGAGTTCTTCAATACACTCGCTTATCTTCTCGCGTGTTCTCACATACGGATACGAGCGGCTTATCAAGTCCTCAAGATTATCATTCTCTCTGGCAATTATAAGATCTTTTAAATCGATTGCACCGTAGAATTTATCATTATCATCTACTACATATATTGTTGAAATATTGTCATTGTCACCGGCCTGTTTTACCAGTTCGTGCATGGCCTGCCTAATCGTGAGATTGTTATGGATAACGATAAAATTCGTAGTCATACAGCTGCCGATTTCATCGTCATCATATGAGAGCAGGAGCCTTACATCATCCCCGGCATCTTCATCAAGCATTTCAACTATTCTGTGCCTTGTCGTGTCATCCATGTCTTCAAGGACATCGACAGCATCATCCGAGTCCATTTCGGAAATCACCCTGGCTACGCTCTCCATCGGGAGCTCTCTCAGGTAATCCTCTGCGTCATCAAGATATGCAAAAATCTCAGCCATGCGTTCTGCGCCCATCGCATAATATACTTTGACACGTTCTTCTTTATCAAGCTTTGTGAGCGCATCGGCAATATCATTATCATGATAATCCGACATCCTGTCCACAAGTTCATTTTCCGGAAGGCCTGATCTTATTATATCCACAAGTTCCTGTACGTAATTCTTTTCTGACATAACTATCTCCTTTCTCTTCTCGCTGAAACACCGCATCATTTTACTGACGCGGTGTTTAAATTCATATGTATCAATAATTTATTTTGTCTTGGCAGCCTCAAATTCCCTGGCTATCGTCTCATCAGGCTTCTTTGTGAGAAGGCTGACAACTATGTCAAGGATCAATGAGAAGATGAATGCAGGCAGGAGTTCATAAATACTCCATGCTCCTCCGAGGCGGCTGATGGCGTATTTCCATACAAAAACCATAACACCGCCGCCAATCATTCCGGCAAGTGCGCCCCATTTATTGCTTCTCTTCCAGAACAACGCACAAAGTGTTACTGCTCCGAACGCTCCTCCGAATCCTGCCCATGCAAATGATACTATATTAAACACACTCGAATTAGGATCTCTTGCAAGAAATACACCGATAAGGCTTATTACTACTATCGTGAGTCTTGCTACAAAAAGACTTTTTTTCTCACTTATCTTAACTTTGAAGAAATCCTGTACTATATTCTGCGATACACTTGATGCCGCTGCGAGCATCTGGCTGTCAGCCGTTGACATTGTCGCTGCAAGGATCCCGGCAAGAATAAGTCCGGCAACTATTGCGGCAAGCACTCCATGCCTGCTTATAAGACCCGCAATCTCAACGATAATCGTCTCACTTGAACTTCCCGAAAGGAAACCGAGTTCTCCGGCTTTAGTCATTCCGAGGCCTACCATTCCGATGAAGATAGTAATTCCCATCGCTATGAATACCCAGATTGTTGCTATTCTTCTCGAAAGTACAAGCTTCTTCTCATCCTTTATTGCCATAAATCTGAGCAATATGTGCGGCATACCGAAATATCCGAGTCCCCATGCTATGGTGGATACTATTGTGAGAAAACTGTACGGTGTCGATGAATTGGTTCCGACATCATATGAAGCTTTCATTGAAAGATATCCCGGAAGACTCTTTGCATTGTCTATGACAGCCTCTACACCACCTGCCTTGTTAATTCCGAATGTAACAACTACTACAAGTGCAATTGTCATAACTATACTTTGTATAAGATCGGTTGTTGAAACTGCCTTGAAACCACCCATAATTGTGTATCCTACGATAACCGCCGCCGAGATTAACATTGCTACCATATAGTCAACACCGAAAAGGCTGTTAAAAAGCTTACCGCAGGCCGCAAAACCTGATGCCGTATACGGTATGAAAAACACGATTATTACCAGCGCCGCAATGGCATTAAGCACGTTGGAGTTATCGTGGTATCTCTTTGAGTAGAACTCCGGCACTGTAATTGCATTAATATTCGCAGAATATCTGCGTAGACGTCTGGCAACTATAAGCCAGTTAAACCATGTTCCGATTCCAAGTCCGATGGCTGTCCAGGCCGGGTTGGCCACACCTGTAAGATATGCCAGACCGGGAAGTCCCATCAAAAGCCAGCTGGACATATCACTTGCTTCTGCACTCATGGCCGTAACAATCGGTCCCATCTTACGTCCGCCGAGATAGAAATCCTTACTGTCGCTGTTGTTCTTGCTGAATACAAAACCAATCGCAAGCATTGCAAGAAGATAGACCACTATCGTTGCAATGATACAAAAATTAATAGTTGATGACAACATTCTTCATTCCTCTTTCTGTTTTCTGAAATATTTATTAATGATACCACAACTCTGTATTATTATGCAAGCATAAAGAGGTGTCAGTTGACGTAGTTGATATTTTCCGCCTGAATAAGCGGATAACGCACAAGGCTGCTGCCATCAAGGTCTTCCCTGTTCATGTCAACGGCATTAATCTGCCTGTCATTGTATGTTATATAATAATAAATTCCTTTATCAGCACTGCAGCACGACGTATATATAGTAATCTCGTACTTTCCTTCCGACACTTCACAACAGCCTCTCTGCTGCTCAACAGAACCCAGTATATGAAAAAACTGTCCAACGCTTTCTGTTTCACTTTCCCCCGATACAGAGTTAGCTCTTGTATATGCCACCCTCACAAACCTTGACGCGGATGATAAATCTCCCGGAAGTCCCAATGCACCCATTCCACGGCTGTATGTCTTAAGTTCCAGTTCAGTTGAAAATCTGTTATCCGGCTGCTTGGGAGAAAGCTGCATATAATTATTAAGCCCGAACATCTGCATGTCAAAAGGTGGGTTATTGGTAAGCACGCCGGCCGGATTGTCATATATTGCAAGTCCTTTGTCCGTGCTTTCAACAGTTATCGAACCTGTCCTGTCAGCAATTATCCAATGCAGTTCGGCCGCAGGCAGTTTATCGCTGTACGGTGTTCCCACAAGGTTTATTTCACTTACCTTGGTTCTTGCATCATTAATATCGGCACACTGTGACAATACCCACGGAATGAACTCGTACTGCGCCACATTCTTAAGTCCGTCTTTGGCATCGGAATAAACGGCATTGCCGACAAAATTCAGTCCTGCCATCCACAATCCTTTCTCATTCATGGCATCATAATATAACGGAAAATCATCCACGATAAATGCCATCCCGATAATTGCATAATGTCTGTCCATGCTTCCCATATACCTGAAATCAAATCGATAATTTCTCGGTGTTATGCACACTTCCTCTCCGTATGAAAATTCATAGTCGAGCGTTCTCCCGTAATACGCTCCTTTGGTTTTATATGTTGCCGCTGTACACATCTTATTATCTCCTTATCTGAATATATTCTTTTTATATTATGACATATTTTCACGACTTTACAAAACTTTTTTTCGGGAGTATGCTGTATTTACTAAGGAAATAAAGTCATAAAGGTTGCAATCATGAATAAAGCAGACAAAATACAGATGACAACGGGGTCATTATGGAAAAATATACTTCTTTTCAGCATTCCGCTTATGCTGTCACAATTACTTGAAGTAATGTTTAACATAAGCGATGTTGCCATTGTAGGCAAGTTCGCTGATTACAGGGCGCTTGGTTCAGTAGGGTCTACCACGCTGCTGGTATCATTATTTATAGGATTTCTTATAGGAATGGGAAGCGGTGTCAATGTCCGCGTGGCACATATGCTGGGCTCCGATGACAGCAAAGCCGTCGGGGAGACCATACATACTTCTTTTATAATATGTCTTTCAGTCGGACTTATAATCTGCGCTGTATGTGTCTTCGGTGCCGAATGGATGCTTTCCGTTCTGCACACCAAGCCTGAACTTATTGACGGTGCAATAATGTATCTGAGAATTTATGCCATAGGTCTTCCGGGTATGGCGATATATAACTGGGGCAACGGCATCTTAAGCGCACGTGGCGAAACCACCCGTCCGCTTATATATCTTGCCATTTCCGGAACGCTGAACGTAATACTCAATCTTTTTTTCGTAATCAAATGCCACCGCGCCGCAGACGGGGTAGCCATGGCAAGTGCGATAAGCCAGTATGTATCGGCAGCACTCATTCTCATACATCTGCTGCGCCGTAAGGATGCATGCCGTTTTACGCTTTCGCACATCAGATTTCATAAGAATGCCGCAGTCCGTGTTCTTGCTTTGGGTCTCCCGGCAGGACTTCAGAATGCTATTTTTGCGATTGCCAACCTCTTCGTGCAGGCGGGTGTTAATTCCTTTGATGAAATAATGGTCAGCGGCAATTCCGCAGCATCCAATGCCGACACAATTATATTCAACGTCCTGGCCGCATTTTACACCGCATGCGCCACCTTTGCCGGTCAGAATCTTGGTGCCCGCAACAGAAAAAGAGTGCTGAAAAGTTATCTGGTAAGTCTGACTTATGCAACCGCTACTGCGTTAATTCTCGGTATTATTTTAATATTGTCCGGGCGGGAATTTCTGTCACTTTTTACATCCAAGGGGGCTGTTATTGATGCCGGAATGGAGCGTATCGGAATAATGTGGTTTTCCTTTGCAGTCGCGCCTTTAATGGACTGCACAATCAGCGCATCAAGGGGCATCGGCAAAAGTCTTGTTCCCACAATTATAGTAATAATGGGATCCTGTGTATTCCGTGTCATATGGGTTTACACAATTTTTGCATATTTCCATACGATACCTTCTTTGTATTTATTATATATTTTTTCATGGTTTATAACGGCGGTGGCTGAGATTATATATTTTATACACAGTTACCGGAAGATTACATTTTGATTTATGCGCCGGACTATGTTATGATTAAAAAAATACTATAAAACAGGAGCGTACATAATGCTTGTATATGATTCAAAAAGTGCATCCAATACGACCTCTTCTTTTGAATGCACCTACACCACTTTTACATCCAACAATACCGTGACTTCACCTGAGCATCCGATTCTCGTCCTGGATAACTCCGGGAATAAATGGGCGCATCATTCAATCGGTATTTTTTCCAACCCATATAAGAAAACTGCTTTTGAATTCCAGCTTGACGGCAATGTCATGCTCGCCAACATCTTAAAGGTCGATTCCCGCTTCACAAGCCTTATCAAATGGCTTGGTGAAAACCGCGTCAGAATCAAGCTCACAGGTGAGAACCGTGAAGACGGTTACGCGGTATATAAGGTACGCGAAGTAGCTTTCGGCGGCGGTGCCAAACTTTCTGCAGAAGACGGTTTCCTGCAATTCATGATAGAAAGACTTCTCGAAAGCAGTGCACATCCTTCAGGCGATTTTTCCGATGATGAACCTGATGAATCAGGCGACAGCATGAAGCTTACAAGTATCACAAGCATTTCCGATTTTCTTAACTGTGCCGGAATAACGCTGCCGGACAACATCCGGCTGTGGGCACGCCGTAACCTTGTTGTCGCACGTTCCTCAGAGGTAACTCCGGAGGAGAAACGCCATGCACAGCGCGCGCTTTCAATCATGCTTAATATTAAATGGAAAAGCAATTATTTTGAATCAATTGACCCGGTCGAGGCCAGACGAATTCTTGATGAAGAGCTTTTTGGTATGGAACGCGTCAAACAGCGTATCATAGAGACTATTATCCAGATTAACAGAACGCATACACTTCCTGCATACGGTATTCTCCTTGTCGGTCCCGCAGGAACCGGTAAATCCCAGATTGCCTACCTTGTAGCGAAAATCCTTAAATTACCGTGGACAACTCTTGATATGAGTTCCATCAACGATGCGGAGCAGCTTACAGGAAGTTCAAGAATTTATTCGAATGCCAAGCCCGGCATTATCATGGAAGCCTTCAATATGGCGGGTGAATCCAACCTCGTATTCATAATCAACGAGCTTGACAAGGCAACTGCCGGCAACGGCAACGGTAATCCTGCCGATGTTCTTCTGACATTACTTGACAACCTCGGTTTCACCGATAATTACATGGAATGCCTTATTCCGACTTCCGGTGTATATCCGATTGCCACTGCCAATTACAAGGACCAGATAAGCGCACCACTTCTGTCACGTTTTGCAGTAATTGATATTCCGGATTACACACGCGATGAGAAGAAAACAATTTTTTCGCAGTTTTCGCTTCCAAAGGTTCTCAAACGCATAGGTCTTCACAAGGAGGAATGTGTTGTACTTGACGACGGTCTTGATGCCGTTCTTGATATTTTTAAGGACACAACCGGTATCCGTGACCTCGAACAGGCCGCTGAACATCTTGCAGCACATGCGCTCTATGAAATTGAAGTCAATCATGTAACCAACGTCACATACAATGCTGATATGGTACACGAATTGTTCAGATAATTTTTACAAAAGCCATTTATCATCTTGATAAATGGCTTTTATTATTTCAATATTAAAATCCCAGTTTAAATATGGCATCGCTGTTGCCATATTCTTCATTGCTTACCCATGTAACCGTGCGGTCTGTGAGATTATAGAGTGCCGACCAGACCGTAATGCTATTGGAATCCGATTTGCCTTGTTCTTTATCCCACTTTCTGCGTCCTACCATTTTTAACACATCCATAGCCTCATCTGCTGTAACCACACCGTTTACATTACTGCCATCAGGATTAACCGCTTTCTCTATCGCCTGATAACGGTCATATCCTTTCATTGACTCTTCATTGGAATAATAATCCGGTGTGACAATAAAATTCGTCACATACTGGAAATCATCACGTTCTTCATATGTACCGAGTGCGGCATCATCATCGTTATAATATACCTTCAGCTCCCTCGCGCTTCCGTCCGTATCACTCTCATCATCTTTGGCAACCCATTCAAGTATTGCAGAACGCCCTGTGCTGTCGGCTACCATGTAATGAAATGATGTTCCTGCGCTGTCATGCAGATCATACTTCTGCACCAGTTCCACAGCCTCATCAACACTCGATGCATAATCAAGTATCATTCTCAGCATTGTCGTCGATGTTATATCCGGCTTGTCACTTGTCTGGTTGGTCGCCACAACTTCCCCTTCCGGTCCCTGATATGACATATAAATTCCACACGAAACGCCTTTTTCATTAATTCCGTCAAGCGGAACAAACGGTGCCGCAAGACATATTAATTTCTGCATCATACCGTCGAGTTCAGCGCCATCTTTGATTCCGAGGAACTGTAAATCCACGCTTGATATTGAGGCATACCTTCCGTGACCCGGATCAGTCTTAACTATCATAGCCGTTGTCGTACTAAAATCATAATTACGGCCAAAATATCTGTCACCATCCGCATCCTGCGCAGTGAATGATGAACATCCTATTGTAGGTGCCTTGATGGAAATCGGCAAAATTCCTTTAGTGATGTTATCAACGATAAAATTAATGAGTTCCTGGTCATTTGAAACTCCGCCTTCTTCAATGAACTTATCAAAATAATAATCGCCTTTCACATCCATCATATATACCGGTCCGCTGTTGTTATCGCCATTGGCATCAACTACTTTCTTAATTGATGCTATACTTCCAATCTCATGCCTCCATATAATTGCCGCCGCAATTACCACAGCCAGTATAAGACCCACTACAGCTGCCACAACGATAAGTATTATCTTTCTGATTTTCTTTGTCTTCATTAGTCTTAAGTCCTTTGTATTATTCTAAATGTTGATAAATCAACATTGATACAAAGAATAACACATACTTGTTGAGTTGTCAACATGTATGTGTCATTCTTGAGTTTCCGCAGTTTCATCCACAAAGCCCTGTTTTCATAGTCATCGTTATAAACAACTTTCAAAAAATGCTCAAAATATAAGGAATCCTTTCCTTATTTATCTTGACTTCCAATCATAGCACCTCCTTTTTGAGTAAAAAAAAACGCCACCTGCTGTGAAGTGACGATTTGTGTATTTGATATTCTGTTTTAACGGATAAACCAACTGTAATCTTTACGGCAGTCAAGGATATAATCCACATAAACCGTATCATCTTGGATTTGGTAAAGAACAAAATACCACTTTGTAACAAACATCTTATGATATTTATTCGTCGGTATATACGCTTCTTCAAAAAATGGAAAACGCTGCGGCATACGTTCTAATGAACGCATTGCTTCCATAAGCTCTTGCTTTTTCGTTTTGGCAGCATCTTTATTAACTTGTGCCATAAAACGAATATGTGTTCCCAACATACGCTTTGCCCTGTCGGAAACAATGACTTTATATTTTTTATCTGACATAGGCCTGCTTATACCTCTGCGATTACGTCGTCAAGGTAAGCATCAAGCTCATCAAGAGTGCAGCCGTTTCTTCCTGCTATTCTGTCTTCTTCGACAGCAAGCAGTTCTTCTCTTAGCTTCAGCATTTTTTCCCGACGGTTATAAGTTTCAATATCCATAACAACCAAATCTCCTTCACCATTCTTTGTAAGGAATATTGGCTCTGCCGTTTTACGACACATATCTGCAATCTCGTTGTAGTTCTGGCGGATTGCTGCTGATGGACGAATATTCATATTTGCACCTCCTCAAAACAGTCTCGATAGTAATATTCTAACCATATTATACTCATTTCATGCAACCAAGTCAACAGCTATAGAAAAATTAACACGTAAAGTGAATTTTTTAATTCCAGTTTTTTGAATCTCAAAATAGCAAATCTAGAATTTACTCTTGCACAAAGACCCATCCACCATTTCAAAAGAAGTAAAACGTTATTCAAAAATTGTTCCTGCCAAATTCAGTTATAAATGTAATCTCTGCAAACATTACAAAGCAAGCATATAAATTCCCTATTCTGTAAACGCAAACGGCATTTTTTTAATATTGGAACCCTGCCTATATACCTACGAAGCAATTCCTCATCCTTACCACCAATACTTTTGAGCGCACAGAAAAAAATACGGAAATCAATTTTCATAGCAAGATAATCTTTATAATGCTCCAAGATACTCTCTGGAAGACCTTCTTCGCAAATCAAATAATCAATTGATTCGCCTTTATCCATAGAAGCCGAAACTCTCGAGATGAGTGCTTCCCTTTTCTGCACATTGTAAAGTTTAAAGTACTCATCCCAATGTTCCTTACGCATATAGCTCTCTATGGAATATATTGTACAAGCCTTACGACTACTCAATACGGTTTTGTAATAATAGTAGTGCTCATACATAAATTCAAATCTATCTTCACAGTTTTCCTTGTGGTAGGAATACATGATATCTCTTCTTTTCCCCATTATTTTCTCCTTTATATCAGAACATATGTTTGTCTATATTCTAATACATTTTAGAGCAATTTTAAAGGGAATTTTTGCTTTTCAAAACCTTTTATTCCTCATCATATTTTTTACAATAAATTTCAATTGCTCTAGCCACAAACTCTGCCGTTCCTTCACCACCATATTCATCAATATTTTTCGTAATTTCACCACCACCTGAGTAAATCTTACCAAGACCTCTGAGAATCTTGTTACTACAAGTATACAGATTTTCTGTAATAAAATTTTGTATTCTCTTAACAAGATCTTGTGCTTCAGATGATGCTGTGCCACATTCTTTTAAGCCACCAGCTTCTTTAAAAAGCAGCATAAATCTATCTGCTAAAAGCTTATCATCATCTGCCGAACGATTATTCTGTTTCTCTTCCATCTCATTATACTCTGGGGTGTTACTATACAGTTCCTTTGCCTGTTTAGAATATTCATCCAATTTACTTCGGTCAAACGCTTTAAAATCCATGTTCTTCACTCCTAACAATTTTATTCCAAGTGCAAAGTTCATAAGATTATCAATATGTTCTTTCTTAAGCTTAAGCAACTCGATCTGTTGCTCCAATGCTTTTTCTCTATCGAAATCCGGACTGTTAAGAATCGCCTTTATGTCTTTTAAAGGAAATTCCAGTTCACGAAAAAGTAAGATGTGCTGTAACCTCTCCAGGTCTGTATCGTCATACAGCCTGTATCCTGCATCTGAATGTCCTGACGGATGCAACAGGTCAATTTTGTCATAATACTGCAAGGTGCGTATACTCACCCCTGCAAGTTTGCTTACTTCATGTATTGTCATCATAGCGGATTCCTCTCTTTCACTTGGTAACCTTACTTTAAACTATTACGCAACGTAGGAGTCAATAGAATATTTAAAATTTTTTATTCTATTTAAGATTTTCCACATATTCTTCCAAGCACAATCCACTCTGATGAATCTCCTCTGCTGTTCTGTAACCATCTCTAACAAACGGATATACACCTGCATTTCTCGCATCATCAAACATTTCCTGCAAGTATGGATAGATTCTTGAATCTATTTTCTGACCATTACTCAATTCCATGAGGTCAATTTCATAGTCATCTGGGATATAATTATCCTGATTTACCAACACCAATTCCCATCCATACTTGTCACTTGCAATGGGATGTTCTTCCTGTTTTATAGTCCCAAAACCTTGTAACTTTTCCGGTAGCCTGACCGCATCATTGGTTGCGAATGTATGTCCTACATGAATAAGCAAGAAAAGAACGAACAACAGAGTTATCTTTTTCAGAAAGCTCTTTTTCCTTTTCATCTACTTAATCTCCGTTTTATGATAGAAATGATACATAAGCGGAACCATCAAAATACTTAGGATTGGATAAATGACCAGCATGATTGGTATCGAGCCGACAATCTTACCGCCAATATGATATAAATCAAATGTATTGATAATCTCATTGATCTGTAGCAAGCGGTCTGGGAACACACCTAATATTTCCGATAAGAAATCGAAATTTGATACAAACAGCGGTAAAAACAGGATTGCAAAAGGAATCGTAACTGCAACAACTGCTGTATGTGTCTTTGCTGACACAAGCATAGACAGAAACAGGCAAAATACTGTTCCAATATATCCGGCAACTACCGTGAGCAAATACAACTGCATATAGGTGATATTGTAAAAAGATTTCCAATGCCAGAATCCTGTCTGTATCATGACATTTCCACCTTGCGATCCAATACATCCCAATACAACAAGTGAATACAGCGATATTACAATAAAGTAAATAGCTGATACAACGATAAATCCTGCCATGATCTTTGCTCTCGTTCCCCTATCCCTTCCGTATTTTGTTGAGAAAAATATGGAATCTGATTTCCAACTAAATTCATTGGAAAAGATACCTGACACCAAGAATGCTGACACAAGCATAATGAGCATAATAATCGTCTGAGCGTAATTCAGTGCTGATTTCCAGCCATCATAGTCCTCATAGTATAAAGGTGCTTTCATCTCACTGTACTGCTCTATCAAAAATGTTTTCTCATTTTCATCGAATAAACCATCGGAGTCTTCGGAATTCAACCATTTTTCCAAACTCTTTCCACGGTTCTCATAGATCCGTCCCACTTCTTCTTTCGATAAGGAATCAATCCGATAATAGTTGAAATCTCTAAATTCGCAAAATCCCATATTGATCATGTCCTTTATTTCTGAAAACCCTTGTACCTTGGAATCATGTAATAAGTTAGCAGAATCATCTCCTGGGCGAATTGGATATTCTTCACTGATTTTTTTATATTCATCCATAACCACTTGTAATGCTGCTTCATCTAAAACACCTTCCCACTTCTGCTTTTTTTCCCGCAGACGCCTTACCGCTTCGATTCCTGTATGAGATTTGCCCTGCTCATCCAAAAAACTGACATTCGTGATTGCGAAATAGCAGGATATCAAGAGTGAAAATAACAACACGACCAATGATACTTTACTGAGGCTCTTAGAAAAGATTTTCTTAATCTCATATCTAATCATTCCATCTCACCACCCTTTTCACCGAAATAATATAAGAACACATCCTCCAATGTTGGCTCCACCACAGATGCTCCAGCAATCGGTGGCTCACTGGCAATAATACGAAGGTTCACCATTCCCCTTTCCGATTTCATATTAGACACCTTAAATTTTTTCATCATCTTCGTTGCATCTGCCTGTGATACTTCACACGCATATACCTTTTCCTGCATAGAAGCAAGTGTCTGATCAAGATTTCCCTGCTGCATGATTTGTCCATCCTTCATCAGCCAGATTTCATTGGCAATATACTCTACATCTGAAACAATATGCGTCGATAAAATAACGATCCGGTCCTCTGACAGCTCACTGATCAGATTCCTAAAACGCACCCTTTCCGTTGGATCAAGTCCAGCTGTAGGCTCATCCAAAATAAGAATTTTGGGATTGTTTAGCATTGCCTGGGCAATTCCTGCTCTACGTTTCATTCCGCCGGACAGCTTCTTCATCTTCTTATTTGCTGACTTTGTAAGTCCAACCTGTGCAAGCAAGTCCTTTACCCGTTTACCAGCAGCCATAGGTCGAATCCCCTTTAAGCTGGCAATATACAGTAAATAGTCTTTTACTGTGAAATCCGGATAGAATCCGAACTCCTGAGGTAAGTATCCAAGCAAATTTCGATATTCTCCATCCATTTTGAAAATATCCTTTCCATCGCACAGAATCTGTCCGCTTGTCGGTGTCAAAAGAGTACAGATCATTCGCATAAGCGTTGTCTTGCCTGCACCATTCACACCTAAAAGTCCATATACTCCATTCTCTATCGTCAGGTTTAAGTTCTCTACTGCCCGAAAGTCACCAAACTTTCTTGTAACATTAACCATTTGTAGTTTCATATAGTTTTCCCTCCATTGTCCAACATAAGCGATTGCAGTCATGTATTGCCTTATACACAGCACCAATCAGGAAACAGCTTGCCAATCCAAATAAGGTACTCCATACAGGAAATGTAATCTTAGCATAAATAAAATCATTCATTGTAACCATCCACCAGATCACACTCCACAAAAAGCAACCGAGCATGGATGCTGCCTCATTCAAAGCGCTGCTGTTTAACATGGCAAAGCAGATTCCAGCAGCAACGACCATTGGGAACAAAAACTGCACCAAAATATCCATAAACTGCATTCTCATACCCACACAGCAAACAAACATAAATAGCGTTATCATAAATACATCCGCCACTCCTATCAAAAATACTCGTGCGGAATAGATCTGTCTGAGGGAATATAGGCACGCTGCCTCAATCTGTAAGGAATCACTTTCTTTGTTTCTCCAAAATTCCGGAATGATCATAACGATAAAAAGGACAGAGGAAGTTCCCAGTGTTCTCATCAAATATTCGCTATCATCCAGATAATTCATGAGAAAAAATGTCACTATCAGTAATGCTGCCTGCAACATCCACCATCTCTTTCGGATCAGCCGAAATTGAGAAAATAAAAACTCTCCATAGCTCATCGTATGTTCAGACTGAACTTCCATCATAACTTCCTTCGATTTTTGAATCGTTTCCAGAATCTTTTCTTCTCTTGGAATAACTTTTGTTTCCGTTTTATAGTTTTGCATCATCTTTTTCAAATTCATCAGAATCCTCCTCTCCCAAAAGTTTTTTTAATTCTTCTTTTGCCCTTTTATGTCGGTACTTAACCAGCGGCAAGCCAATTTGTAAGATATCAGCTAGCTCTTTTAGCTTACAGTCTCCAAAATAAATTAACAGTATCACTTCTCTTAACTCTGGGGCTAACCTGCCAAGTGCCTGTTCCACATCCATTCGTTTTTCTTTCCTTTGGATACCGCCATCCGAAACCAGCTCTCTTTCCAATATTTCCTGCTCTACACTCTCTGCCTTCCATTTCTTTGCGTAGTTCTTACATAAATTACTTGCTATCACATACAGATAATTCTTTGCTTTCCCAATATGATAATAAGATGCAATATTTTCCATAAATCGAAGGAAGGTTTCCTGTGTGAGATCTTCTGCTTCTGCCTGATCCAAACAATGATATCTGCAATAGGATAGAATTTCTGCATAATATTTCCGTACAAATTTATCAAAAGCCTTTTCGTTGCCCTGTTTCATTTGTAGGATTAAAAGAAAATCATTCAAGTTGCCCTCCTTTCCCATTTCAGTAATGTATAAACGTTTATTCCATTCTAATATGTATAACAACTGACTACACAAAAAAGATAGTCTATGTTTTAGATTTCTCAAAAAAAGACACCAACCCTCTATGGTTGATGTCCTATCAATAGCATTTGTACTCCTATATCATCTGAAAATGTCTCAAAGCATCCTCAATTGCCTTCTCCTTCTCAGCCGGGCACTTTGGCTGCCTAGCATCTTCACTCTTCGGAAGATTGAAATTCTCCCTCATATCAAGTCCATGCTTTGCCTTTACCTGTGCAATATACAGACTTGATACCTTGTATCCGGTCTGTTCCTTCACATAGTCCTTTATCGCTTCATAGGTGGCGCCCTTCTTAAATCCGGACATATCCATATCTTCGAGAAACATTTCAACCTTGACTTTCTGGGAGTCGATTATACCCTTGGGAAGTAAGACAACCGTCTCATTTTGCGTATCCTTGTCCAAACTTAGTGTAAACTCTTTTTCTATAATCGGCAACTTAAATTCTACGGATTATTTTATCATAAGTCTTGTACAAGCGGTTCTCTAAATCTGTTTTTCTTCGCAGTTAGCATCACAAAGAAAAACTGTATGTTTGGGAAGCGGTATTTTTACTTCTTCCCATTTTTTTGCCAATAAAAATTATACACTAACGCCAGTCGTTAAATCTTGAAACAATCTTTTTCATTAGGCTTCCTTTCCACAAAAAACGCCCGTCTGACTATGCAAACGAGCGTTCTTGTAATTGTTTTTAATATTCTGAACTGAGCAGGAAATCTGCAATGTGCATTGTTTTAATGCCTTCGTAATTTCCTCCTGCAAATTCATCCGTTGTAAGAACATATTTAGGGTAATTATCGTGTATCTCAAGCAGACGGTCATACTCCCGTTTTTCCGTCTTTTCTGAACGAATTTCCTGCGTAACCTGAACATAGATTTTTTCATTCTGCCTTACCGCCACAAAATCAATCTCTCCGTCACTGGTTTTCCCAATATTAACAGTATATCCCCGGCGGCAAAGCTCCAAATATACGATATTTTCAAGGCTTGAAGCCACGCTGTCAGCGTTATAGCCGAGAACGCTGTACCGCAGGGAAACATCTGCAAGATAAAATTTTTCCTGTGTTTTCAAAATTTCCTTACCCTGCAAATCATATCGGGAGCAGCGGTGAAGCAGATATGCCTTCTCCAGCTTTTCCAAATAGCTGTAAACCGTTTCGTTATCAAGCGCCCTGCGTTCTGATTTCAGATAATCTGAAATCGACTTTGCTGAAAAGGTGTTGCCGACATTGTTGAATGTATATTTAACAACACGCTCCAACTGGTCAATTTTTCTGACCTGATTCCGTTTCACTATATCGGAGAAAATCGTAGAGTTATAAATATCCCGAACGATTGTGTAAATTTCGTCCTGAGAATATGCCTGCAAATGGGTTGCGGGAAAGCCGCCTAATCGTACATAATTCGCAAGCTCTGTTTTGGGATTGCTGATTGACGCATACTTTTCCTTAAACATCAGGTATTCACCAAAGGACAGGGTAAAAATACGAAAAGAGATATATCTTCCGGTAAGATAGGTCGATATTTCAGAGGACATCATTCGGGAGTTGGAGCCTGTGATATACAGGTCAACATCAAAATCCGATGAGAGCGAATTGACAACCTTTTCCCAGCCCTTGATTTCCTGAACTTCATCAAGAAACAAGTAGGTTTTACCGTCAGGCGAAAGCCTCTCTTTTAACTGAGCGTACATCTGCTTCGCCGTCATATCTTCGTATTCCATTGAATCGTAACGGCAGCTTACAATCCGATCTTTTGGAACGCTTCGCTCTGTTTCCAGCTTTTCCATAATCATTTTGAGTATCGTAGACTTTCCGCAGCGGCGAACTCCCGTGAGTATCTTCACAAACGGCGTGTCCACATAAGCCATTATTCTATCTACATACATCGGTCTGTAAATCAAGATAACCACCTCCGTTTTCAAAGTATTATACCGCAAAACTCAGAAGAAATCAATTAGTTTTGCGGATTATAACCGCAAAACTAATTAGCTTTTTGATGTGATAGTATTGTCACCATAAACTTTTATATGATTTGACTGATTATATTTTGCCTCCTTCTTTACTTTGTAGCCTTATTATACCGTCATACTATTTCATAGTTAATCATTTTCGTTCATTTTTGACCGTGTTTGACCGTTTGTATTGATTTATCTAAAAAAGCATTTGCCACTACGGACAAATGCTCTTTCTTAAAGTACATTACAAAAATTTTCTTAATTTAACAGAAAGGTCTTCCTCTTCCTTAACAATATCATCAACAAGTCTTTTTATCTCAACATCGGCAGCAGGATATTTATTAAAATACTTATATATGGACCTTATTCCCATATTGCAGCCGTCAATAATAAGCTCCGCGGCTGATACATCCGGATGCTCAGACATAAGCTTCACTTCCGACTTTACCTTGGCAAAGAAAGATGCCATTGCAGCCGGTTCTTTGCCGTCATCTCCGTAGTCGCTTAGTTTTTCGGCAATGTCTCCCTTTAATCTGCAATGGGTTTCCTTGCTTTTTTCAAGAATTTTTCTGAGTTCATCATTTTCAACATCGTCAATAACATTATCAAGGGTTTTAATTCCCATCTCGACGCCTGCATCACATTCACGCAGAAGTTTTATTGTGTCATCATTTACATTCATATACGCATCTCCTGTTTTTTATTAGTATGCGCATATAAGTATTATTTAATTCATAGTATTAATCATTCCTTGAACATTTTTCTGCATCCATTGCCAATACAAAAACAAGAACAAGCAAAGTATCATCAGGATTAGCAACATCAATTGAGTATAGCTTCTTTCCTGCATCCTTACTAGATGCACCACAATGATATGCCTGTTATGTAGTCAGACCATAATCCAGAACTATCAATCTGTCATGGCAATCTGCATTCGGCTTAATTCTGAGTGGTGGATATTCTTGTATAAAGTCATTTACTACCGATGTTGTCAAAAAACCTCTTTTTCCATGACCGTTTTCCGTAAACAAAACTACATCTACACCGACTTGTTTCTGTGATAAAAGCTGTAAAGTCTTTGTATTCACATAATCATCCACTACATAAATACTCCTCTTAGCCTGTTGATATATATCTATGTACGCCGCATCTGCTTCGAACTTCTGTCCTTTATAGATAACAAAATTTTTAAAATCCTTATCTGAAACAAAGTTTTCATTTAGAGTATCTATACTTCTTTGAATACTATCAAATCTATCTTCAGCTTTATTCTTCCAATCTACAACACCTGCAACCTGCACTGATATCTCCGATACTTTTGCCGTAACAAGCCGCATCTCAGACTGTGTAACAAACTGTTGATTTTGCTTTATATAATGACGCATCTCACGAAACGCACGCATTATAAAAATGCTTTGTTGTTCCGCAAGCTCTCCTCTTAGAACTGTAGCAAGCATATAAATACCTTGCTCCGTAAATACAAATGGTAATTTTTTAATATGAAGACCTCTTTTATTTCCATTTTCGTTTAAAGTCGCAATTTGCGACTTTAAAAAATTCTCTGGAATTTAATCCTTTGTCAGCTGAAACATAAAGTCTTCCGGAAATCTTGTGATATTACGCTTTACCTGTTCATTCAAACGCTTCACTTCATATCCATAAATCCCAGCTAAATCATAATCCAGCATCACTTGCTGGCCTCTTATGACATAAACCCTATTACATATATTATCTACCGTCATTAATTCCGTATTTTCTGCCATAGCATTCCTCCTAAAAATTATGCAACAGCTGTGACACAATTACCTATACATTATTCTTAAGTTGCTTCATCTTCCTGATTATTCTCTTTTTTCTTATTAGCCAACTTCTCTATTTCAATCTTATATGCCATCAATCGCAAAAGATACTGTGGAACCCTTCTATTCCCTAATTCCCAATCTGTTTCCGTCATATATGGGATTTCAAAGTACTCACAAAATTCTTTCCGGTTCATACCGGTACTTTCTCTTAATTTTCTTAATTCGACTCTTGCTTCCATAAGTTCACCACTTTATGCATTGCATAAATAAATTATATAATTTTTATTACCTAAGGTCAATAACCTATTTTCATAAAAACAATGAACCTCGGCAAAAACTTTACCGAGGCTTACTATAAATCTTATTATTTTTAATACACATTATTTTGAACGCTTTTTCGTATGTATCACATCCCACCCTCGCAGGATGCCGGTAATCACTGTTTGAATACGAACGCACATACAAGGAAAAAAAGCTTAGTTTCAAACAGATCCATAACCGTCGCCTCAAAGATCAGAAACCGGTCATTGAGGACTTCTTAATGACTTATCTGGAGGATGGTCGGTGCAGTCTGAGTAACAACTTAAGCGAGAACAGCATCCGCACTGTAACCGTAGGCAGAAAGAACTAGCTCCGTGGATTTTTGCAACTAATAATTCCTACTAATGCACCGATTTGATATTTTCCTTTTACCGAACCCTCTTATGCCTTAATATCAAAACTTGATCTATCAGGTACATAAATACTCACAGATCCTGCTACAAGGCTCTGTGTCATACTTTTTACATCATTACCAGTTACGGATAAGGTATAATCACCCGTTTCTTTTCCTTCTGCCGATTTTTCTGCACGTTTCTTTGCAGCTTTTTCTTCCTCTGCTTTTTTAGCAGCTCTTTTCTCTTTTACTTTTTCCTCTTTTTCTCTGTTCTCTTTTGCTTTTCGTTCAGCATTCTCTTTCGCTATTTTCCCATCTGGATCATTTGTACCAGATATTGCCACCGAAATATTTCCGTTTTCATCAACCTTATAACTCAGATTTGTCAAAGTGCCCAAACATCCATTCACCGCACTTTTTGCACAATCTGGAATGGCTGCTAAGTTTTCCTCCAGATACTTTGCTTTTTCTGGATCATTCATACACTTCTGTAAAAATGCACTTGAAACGGATACTGTTGTCGGAACCCCTTGCATTGAAGTCGTTCCCGTATTCATATAATGGTATTTTCCTTGCAAGTATTTTGAATAATCATTTACATTGCTATACCCCGTCTTAATCTGCTCTGTTTTTGTCACACCGGGACGTGATGTTTTTAATTCAACTGTACTTGTTGTCACGTTGCCGTC
>ENA-ORCP01001190-ORCP01001190.1-human-gut-metagenome-genome-assembly--contig:-NODE-1190-length-22889-cov-3.896984_pt1 | contig 22889 bp, 21 predicted proteins | sample MGYA00242990_ERZ507991 | MGnify/ENA primary metagenome ERZ507991 (study PRJEB26167, sample SAMN06115496) | human gut metagenome | host: Homo sapiens | place: China:Henan | collected 2015-05-07... | reverse complement strand
ACATCTTATAATAAATCCATAAAGAACTTCAGAAATGAAGAAAGGAGCAGATATGATGAAAATGATGACATTCTTACGGATTTCCCTTTTACTGGTAATAGCAGTTGTATTCTGCTCCGGTTTTGCGTTGATCGGAAAAGGATATCAGGTATACAAAGAAGCAGAAAGCCAGGTCGGCCTTTCAGAAAAGGTACAGGAGATCCGGTCGAAAGATACCTTCACTTCTCTCGAAGAACTTAAATCATTAACAGGAAAGAGAGCTATCGTTGTTGTCGGTGGTGGCTCTATGAAGCGTAACGGTTTCCTTGATAAAGCAGTTGATTACCTTAAAGAAGCAGGTATGGAGGTTCAGCTTTTTGAAAATGTTGAGCCAGACCCAAGTGTTGATACAGTTATGCGTGGTGCAAAGGCTATGGCAGAATTTAAGCCTGATTGGATTGTTGCAATGGGCGGCGGTTCTCCTATTGACGCAGCAAAAGCTATGTGGGTATTTTATGAATATCCAGACACAAGCTTTGAGGATTTGATTACACCATTTAGTTTCCCAACACTTCGTACAAAGGCTAAATTCTGTGCTATTCCATCTACTTCAGGCACAGCAACAGAGGTTACTGCTTTTAGTGTTATTACAGACTATGAAAATGGTATTAAGTATCCGCTTGCTGATTTCAATCACACGGTAATGTGTGACGGCATGTCTGCCGTTTGGATCGATTGCCATTTTCTTGCGGTCGGTTTTGTGTCTGGTAATCGGTTTGTTAATCGTTCCCTCATCTGTGGCAAACTGATTGTAGACGATCGCTGTGTAGACACGGTGAATATCATGTACCTTGAACTTATCGGACAATACACGATGCGCCTGATCGCTCTTGCAGGCAACTAAAAGTCCGGTCGTATCCATATCAATCCGGTGAACGATTCCCGGTCGTAATACCCCATTGATGGAGGATAAGGAATCCTTACAATGGTACATCAGGGCATTGACGAGTGTTCCGCTTGTATGTCCCGGTGCCGGATGCACAACCATGCCCTTCGGTTTGTTGATGACAATGATATCATCATCCTCATAGACGATATCGAGTGGAATATTCTCCGGTTCGATGTCTAATTCTTCTGCTTCCGGGATCTCTACTGTGATCGTATCGCCTGCCCGGAGCTTGTAATTGGATTTAGCAGATTTGCCATTTACAGTTATGAAATTATCGTCTAACAGCTTCTGGATATACGAACGCGATTGGTCAGGTATCTGTTCAGTCAGATATTTGTCCAGTCGCGTGCCGATGTCTGTGGAAGCTGCGTCGATTGTAAATTCGTAAGTTTCCATATTGTAATATCTTAGTCTTTTTTTGATTTTGAGAATAACACATCAATTTCGTGGTCGTGATAGTAAAATGCACACAGTAAGATCAACACGATCATACTCACGGTCACATAGATATCCGCGACATTAAAAATCGGAAAATTGATCAGCCGGAAATCAAAGAAATCCACTACATAATGTAAAGAAATACGGTCAATCATATTTCCGATTGCGCCAGATACAAGGAACACCAGACAGACACGAATTGGGGTAAAGCGCCTGTTCTCTGGAATTTTTGCGTAAATACCTGCACAGACAAGCAACACAAGGACGGTCAGAATCAGGAAGATTATTCTGCCATTTTTGAACATGCCCCATGCGATTCCGGTATTCTGAATATATGTCAAATGAAATACATTCTTGATCAGTGGATGTGATTCATATAACGCAAAGGATGTGCGTACGATGAATTTTGTGATCTGATCGAATGCAACAAGCAAACCGATACAAAGAATCGGTATTATATAGATTTTGATTTTATTTTTAGTATTCATCCTGATATCTTTCCTGTAATTCTTTGAGTGCCAGAAGCATATCTTCCTCGCTTACATCCATGTCGATATACGCGTGTCCGATCGTCTCTAACAAAATAAATTTGATTTTTCCACCGATGGCTTTCTTGTCGTTTTTCGTATAGGATACGATTGTTGCAAAATTCGCGTCGGCTGGCAGCTTTGGTACATGGTACGGTTTCATGCTGTGTAGGATATCTCGCAGCTCTGCCTGTGTAATATTCCCTTTTTTGTAGGAAATGATACTGGCAAGTGCACATCCGATCAGCACGCATTCTCCATGCAAAAATTCAAAATTCATGTATTTTTCGATGGCATGACCGAGAGTATGTCCAAAATTCAACAGTGCACGCTCTCCCTTTTCGGTCGGATCGTTTTCAACGACATTTTTCTTTACGACGTTGCTTTCGTAGATCATCTCTCCAACGGTAGGAAGATCAAGCGCTGCAATCTGTGCTTCGTTTTCCTTCAACCATATAAAATAATTGGCATTCTTGATCAGACCATGCTTGATGATCTCGCCCATACCCGAACAAAACTGGCGGTTCGATAATGTCTTTAACACAGACAGGTTCATATACACCAGTTTCGGCATATGAAAGGCGCCGACCATGTTCTTGTAGGAGTCAAAGTCCACACCGGTTTTTCCGCCGATGCTGGAATCAACCTGTGATAACAGGCTGGTTGGAATCTGGATAAAGTCGATACCGCGCAGATAGGTTGCGGCCGCATATCCGGTCAGATCACCGACCACACCGCCGCCGAGGGCGATCAGTACATCGTTTCGATCGAATTTTTCTTCAATCAGATGGGTGTACAGGTCTCTGACAACATTCAGATTCTTGCTTGCCTCTCCTTCTGGAAAGACAAAGGATGTTGTATATGTGCAGGCATCTTTGATAGAATGCAATATAGCATCCAAATACAAGGATGCTACATGACTTTCGGATACCACACAGATTTTACGGTTACTGTAGCCAAGTTCTTTTATCATACTGGGAAGTGCATCAAAGCTCTCTTCATATACGATATCGTAGATTGGCTTATCATCAAGATGGACAGTTAAATTCTTCATGGTAACTCTTCTTTCTGTATGTAATACGATATTTGATTAGATGAACTCAAATCCATCATCGTCGGTCTCGGCATCATCGTCTTCGCCTTCTCCGATCAACGCTGGTCCGTTGTTCTTTTTTGCTTCTACTTCGCCTTCGATGCTCTCTGCAGATTCTTCTGTATCTGTATCATCGTCGGACACTGATAAATGAGAAATCGTTGGAATCTCATCAATATCTGGCTCTTTTGGAACTGGCTCTGGTTTTACTTCCGGTTCCAGCTTTCTTTCTGGAGCTGGTTCCGGTGTCGGCTCCGGTTTTGCTTCCGGCTCTGGAGCACGTTCTGGTTCTGGACGCGCTTCCCGTTTTGGCTCTGGTGGTTCCGGCTTCGGCGCTTTGGCTGTCTGAGCAGCGGCTTCCCTTGCTTTTTGAACTGCTGCTGCAGCTTCGGAGCTTCCGACAGTTGCCCGCTTCATTTTTTTACGTTCTTCCGCGGAATTGGCAACCTTCAAGGAAGATTTTTTCTCTTCTGAACCTTTTCCCTTTGCGTCAAATGGATTATAATCCTTTTGCTCCTTTGGCTTAAAAGGATCAACAAAATTCTCTCCGGCACTTAAAGATTGTGTATATACAGCACTTGTGCTGGTTGTATCGCCACTGCCAAATCCACCATTAAATCCACCCAATGTAGATTCATCGCGCAACTGAGGATCTCCGGTGTAGGCACCAAACCCGTCACCTGCAGAGGCGGAAGCCTGTTTCTCCTCGCCACCCATGAGTGTCCATGCACGATCATCAATCATAGAGGATGGATCAAAATCCTGCTCGCCTAAGAACTCAAACTGCTTTTTCAGTAACGAACAGAAATTAGATTTGTAAGCGGTGTATTTTGCTTCTAATAATGCAATCTCATCTTCCAGACGATCCAGACGTTTCTCTGCGTCAGACACAATGTTGTTTGCCTGAATTTTGGCATCACGAATAATCTCCTTTGCTTCCTTTGTTGCATTGGAGATAGTCTCTACGGTGTCTTTTTCCGCACGCTTCAAGCTTTTCTCAAGATGTGATTCTTTGGAACGATAATTCTGTAATGTATCGTTTAATATGGAGACCTTCTCTTTTAACTCCGCATTTGAACGATACAAGGATTCATAGCTTTCTGAAACACTGTCAAAAAATGTGTTTACATCTTTCTTGTCGTAACCCAAACCGACATGAAATTTCTTCTGTTGAATATCAACTGGTGTAAGCAACTTTCCAACCCCCCTATTCGTTTAGTACTGTACGTATGGTGTCAGGGCATCCTGACCAACCAATTCCTCTCTCAAATCTCCGGATACTTCGATATCCTGAGGTGTTGCAATAAATATGTTGGAAGATACCACATTCAAAGAGCCTCCCATTGCATAGCATGCACCGCCAACATAGTCGATGATTCGCTGTGCGACTGCGACATCCAAGCCCTCAATATTTATCACGATTGTTTTGTTTGCACGAAGGAAATCAATGACGGACTGTGCCTCATCTGTCTCCTGTGGTTTAATTACAAATACTTCACTACGGTTGCGGAAATCTGAGCTTCTGCTGTAAGACTTCTGGGAGTCCTTGAAATCAACCAGTTTGCCACTGGATGAACTGCCTGCTGTACTCCGATGTGTAGTCGATGCCTGCTGTGTAGCTGCTTCGTATTTGGAAGCGGAACGTGCAGCTGGCTTGCTGAAAGATGGTTTTGATTTCGATGCACGTGGTTTTACATCTTCGTAATCATCGTCGTCATCGTCATCATAATCATCGTCGTCAAACAGATCGTCATCGAACTCATCTTCATCATCATCTATATTTTTGACTTTGAAAAAATCCAGAAAACTCTTTTTACCTGCATCCTTTGCCATAACCTTATTCTCCTTAATTAAATATTATAATTTCGCGCACCGAAAATGGCGGTTCCGACACGAATCATAGTCGCGCCCTCCTCGACGGCGATTTCATAATCATTGGTCATTCCCATTGATAAAACACTCATATCAATATTATCAATGCATTTGGATTTTATGTCAAGCGATAATTGATGCATTTTACGGAAATAAACACGATTTTCTTCTGGATTTTCCACAAATGGAGCGATCGTCATGAGACCCATAACATGAACATGCGGCATATCCTTGATCGCGTCAATCAAAGCGTAAACCTCATCCTCCCGGATTCCAAATTTTGTTTCTTCCTGTGCAATGTTGACTTCGAGAAGAACCTTTGCAACTACCCCTTTTTTAGCAGCCTCCTTCTCAATTTCTTTTGCCAGATGCACCGAATCCACACTGTGGATCAGACATGCCTTATCTACAATATATTTTACTTTGTTTGTCTGCAGATGTCCGATTAAGTGCCAGTGAACCGGTTTGGATACATGTTCGTATTTATCAACCATCTCCTGCACTTTGTTCTCACCAAATTCCATCACACCATGTGAAAGTAATTCCTCTACATCGGATAATGGTTTGGTTTTGCTGACTGCAATGATCGTAATATCCTGAAAATTTCGGCCGGAGCGTTCACACGCTTTTTTGACATTTGCAACTACCTGTTCATAATTTTCGTATAGCATCTTGATCAAGACCTTTCTAATTTTTAATATATAAGCTGATTTTCTGTGACACTTTGTGCATCCAGCACGATGTTATCGTAGGCTTTCAGCTCTTCGCCACTTTCAATCAGAACAAATTCGTCGATTGTTTTAATCACAGTTACCCGGCGGAATTCTGCAATACCCTGATTGGCAAAATAAACACCGGTCAGTGGATATAATTCTAACAACGATGCTGCAATCGTAGCATTCGAGGTAATATTGACCAGAATGTCAGAATCCTCAAAGCCTTCTGGATCAACATAGGCGTATTTCTCGTCTGTCTTATAAATCTTTGGCTGCATCTGCTGTATAGTTTTGTTCCCATTGTCATCGGTCCGCTGCAGGTTGAGACGGTTCTCGTTACTTTGGTTACTGCCTGCAGACAGATAGCTGAGTGGAATCCGATAGACCTGCTTTTCTACAAGTGCAGACGAAGGAATCTTCAGACCACTCTCATCGGACTGAATCAGTTCCACAGTCACGAAACGCTCGGACAGATAATTTGACATATATTTATCGATGGCAATGTTGATATAAGAGCCATCGGAACCTTCAATAATTGTAAAAGGCATCGTAATCGTAAAGTTCGAATTGTTGATACGGAACTTCACATATGACTGCCCGTCCAATTCTGCAAGCTGATCCTGTGAGATCGGCGCAACGATGTTCCACTGTTCGGATGGGATGATCTTCACGATAGTGGAACCGGCTTCTGCATAATCCCCGGATTTCATCGCCTTTTTATCGTATCCGGCTTTATCAAAATCGGAAGCTTTGATCTTTTCAGAAATCTGATAATTCTCATATCCGTCAATGTAATATGTTACAAGCCCGCTGTCTGGGGCACTGACCGAAGACAGTCCGCGTCCAGAGGAGCCTGCCTGCTGCATCAGTACTTCGTTTGTCAGCTCGAATACCTTGTTGTTAGCGCTTGTCTCGAAGCTGTACGCGTTGTAAAAGGTTACATCGCTGTATGATAACTTGTAAGAAGATATCAGGGAACGGATGCTTGCATAGTCATTGCTTGACAACAGTGCGTTGTAATTGCTGTCAGAATTATTTTCAGTATTATAGATCTCTCCGGTCTCATCAATGGTACATACAGTAGAGTTCTTTTTTACTTTTTCTCCATCGGTGATATAGTAACAGAGATAACCGGATTTCTGTGTGTTTACGATAACCTCGTCACGGATTGCAAGTCCCTGTAAGGTAATATCATTGCTGACATCGCCTTTGCTGACCTGATAGATCGTAACGGATTCTTTGCTGAGCGAAGATACGACGCTGATTACGACATACAGCAAAACCGCTGCAATAACTATGGTTGCAGCGTTTGCACGTATCTCTTTATTCAGTTGTATAATACGGTTTGGTTGTTTCATATCCTCACCTGATTGTGTGTATTTTACAGTTTACAGACAACATTGGCTGCATATTCTGCTGGCAACATGGATTCTTCCACGGCAGTACTGATGACAAATGTAACATTGTATTTTTCGGAAATCTTATCAATCTCTTTCAATGCAGCGCCAAGTGCATCTGCCTCGATGTTACACATCATCATGAAGTTATCCAAAAAGATGTGAGTTACATTATGGTTGGAAGAAATCCGTCCCTGAATAAAGCCCATAAAGGCATCTGGGGATTGAATATCGTACTCGTGCAGATTGACGAGCCGGATGACATTAGAAAGTTCATACATATGCTTGTTGCTCTTATCAATGTAAATGATAGAACCGCTAGTACGCTTGCTTTCGTTGTTCGCTCTTTCCACCATTTTGCGTGTTTTACCGTTTCCTTTTGCTCCAATAATTAGTTCCAGCATCTCATGTCCTCCTTAGTCTGTTAAACATAATAAACGTATAATAGAATTGTATAAGTCCGCTTTGGAATTGCCGGATGATGCGACAACTACATAGTCCTTACCGTCCTTGGTCAGATACATGGCAAGACAGTTACCAGCTCCTTCGGTCGTTCCTGTTTTCCAGGATTCCAGATGGAAGGTCGCTGGCAGAGACACTTCTCCCGTAACAAATAAATTTGTTGCGGTGCTTTCGGTATCAATTGCTGCGCCATTGGAATCATAAAACGTATAAGTATATGTATCAAAACCATCAATATCCCGTAGGATCTGATGATTGTGGACTTCTTTTACAATGAGGTACATGTCATATGCGGTCGAATAGTGATTTGGATCGTCCAGTCCGTGTGGATTCATAAAATGAGTGTTTGTAGCTCCGAGCTCCAGGGCTTTCTGATTCATACGGTCACAGAAGCTTTGGATATCCCCACCCACATACTCTGCCAGATACAGGGCATAATAATTGTTGGATTCTAACATCAGCCCATACAACAGGTCTTTTACGGAAATGGTATATCCACGATGCAACTGGCTGGGGGCAACATCTTCTGCTGTCAGATCATAGTTTTGTGTGATCTCAACCATATCATCGAGTGAAATGGTTCCGGCTTCAATGGCATCAGCCACAACAATTGCAGTCATCATCTTCGTCATACTTGCCGGATACATACGTTGATGTACATTTTTGGCGGCAAGTACCGTCTGGTCGGATTCATTGATTAAAAGTGCGTAATAGTCTTCGGGAAACAAATCCGCCTGGGTACGGTCGTCACGATAAACAATCGTGTCCTCCTGATGGAAATCAACATTGTCCGATTGATGAACCAGGTGGTCGATCACGTAAGTAGCGGAATCAACATCAGGATACGCTGCCTTTACGTGATTGTTGATAATACAGACAATAGATACAAACAATACCAACAGTACAAGTATTATTAAATTTCTAGTTAAATATTTACTTCGCATAGTTTTTTAGTGCTTAAACAGTTCTCGCCAATCTAAGTCACCACGATCCAACGCTTTGATCAGCAATTCCGCGGTTGCAAGATTGGTTGCAAGTGGAATATTGTGAATATCACAAAGCGAAAAGATGTTATTGATATCTACATCGTGGCTCTTCTTGGTCTGTGGATCGCGTAAAAATATCATCATGTCCAGATCATTGCTCTCAATCATGGCACCGAGCTGCTGCTCTCCTCCGGTATGCCCGGCGAGGAACTTGTGGACAGTCAGATTGGTAACCTCTTCAATCATACGTCCTGTCGTTCCGGTTGCATAAAGTTCATGATGAGACATAATCCCCCGATAAGCGATACAGAAATTCTGCATTAATTTTTTCTTCGCATCATGTGCGATTAAACCGATGTTCATGTACGGTTCTCCTTAAGTAACATTATAGTCTTCCCTAGTAGCTTGTTTTTTGCATACTGACATTTAGCACGACTCCGATTCCAATCGAGATACTAATCAGGGAACTGAGCCCGTAGCTGATAAACGGAAGCGGTAGTCCGGTGTTTGGTATAACACCGGTTGCAACACCGACATTGATGAATGTCTGGTATGCGATCAGACAGCCCATTCCGGCTGCAATCAGCATGCCTTTTGTATCTTTTGCATTTCTCGCTACATGGATACATTGTAACACTATTAACAGTAGAATTGCAATAATTATTACACTTCCAACGAAACCAAGTTCTTCGCCGATGACAGAAAAAATGAAGTCTGTCTGCTGCTCCGAAATGAAATTTGCATCCTTTACTGTGGCGATGGTTGAAGTGTTTAAGCCTTTTCCGGTAAGCTGTCCGGAACCGATTGCCATAACGGAGTTATTCTGCTGTGTATAGTCGGAGCCGTACTGCCCTGGATAGATAAACTGCAGGATTCGGTTCACCTGGTAATCACGCAGCAAGTGTTGGTTTGGCCTCTGAATATACCACAGAAAGCTTCCAGCAAGTGGAACAAATACCAGCAGTGCAATTCCGATAATCTTATAGCTTAATCCAGACAGATATAACATTGTGACAAGAACCATAGCCAGACACAGAGTCGTGGACAGATCCGGTTCTACTGCGATCAGTGCCAGGGATAATCCAATCAGAAGCACAAACAGGCAAAGTCCTTTAAGTGTATTGATTTTATTATCTTCTTTCAGTTTATCCAGAAAGGTTGCAGTAAATAAGATCATAAGGATCTTGGAAAATTCGGATGGCTGGAACTGGATACCTCCGCTTCCGCCAATCATGATCCATCGTTTTGCGTAATTGACTTCCACACCAAAAAAGATAACGGAAAGTAATATAACCGCGTTAATGATGAAAAACACACGGTAAAACCGGCACACAAAGTCGTAATTTAATAGAGAGACAAAAATCATAATGATAACGCCAAGCCCAATACCGATGGTCTGTTTGGGCGTGAATGAACTGTCTGCACTGTTGATCATGACAACGCCACAGATCATGGCAATGATGACGGTAATCAGTAATTTGAAATTATAGTCTCTGAGACTGAATCTTGTGAACATCTTTATCCTTCTTCTTTAACCAGCCGAACAAGCGGCTCCTTTTTTCTTCTTTTGCGAGATCCTGCCCGCAGATCCGCATGGCAATGTGGTCGTAGGCACGTCCTGCAACACAGTTTTTTGTTGCAATCGGTGTTCCACGGTTACTTGCGATGACGATATTCTCATCGTCGTAGACGCTTCCGATATGGTTGACCCCAAGGATTTCTACAACGTCTTCTACAGACATCATCTCGCCCCGCTTGACCATATCCTGTCGTACTCGGTTTACTACAAGGTCAATCCGTGGTATCTCGTTTGCATTTAAGATTCCAATGATGCGGTCAGCATCCCGGATAGCAGAAACCTCTGGTGTGGTCACGACGATCGCACGTTTTGCAGCAGCAATAGCATTTTTAAATCCCTGTTCGATGCCTGCCGGACAATCGATAATTATGTAATCATAATCTGGCTTGAGCTGATTGATGAGTTTGATCATCTGCTCTGGAGAGACGGCGCTTTTGTCGCGCGTCTGGGCTGCCGGGAGCAGAGATAGCGTATCACACTGCTTGTCACGGATGATTGCCTGTTGATGGCGGCAATTTCCTTCTACGACATCGACCAGATTATAAACAATTCTGTTTTCAAGCCCCATGACAACATCCAGATTCCGAAGTCCGATATCGGTATCAATCAGCAGAACTTCAAATCCATGTCTGGCAAGGGCGTATCCTATATTTGCGGTTGTCGTAGTCTTTCCGACACCGCCTTTTCCTGATGTAACAACGATCACTTCACTCATGATAAATCCTCCAGTCTATTTCAGGCTATATACGAACGTATCAGGTTTCCCTTTGCACCCGGAGGTTGCAGCACCGTGGAGTGCTCCGATGATAATGATATTGCCCTCGGATTCAACGCTGGCACCTGATTCCACATCTCCGACAATCACGATGCTGGCGGCTGCCTGTATGGATTGTCCGTTCTTTAAGTTGCCTATATAAAATAGACCGTTTTTATCGGAGTAAATTGATTTCTTCTTAGGCTTTTCGATGGAACGCGGTCTGCGTCCGATGCGAATGCCTTTGTCGTTTAGTGTATCGATGATTTGCTGTTTTTCGTCCTCTGTCAGATCCTTACCTTCAAAGGTAACGGTAATCGGTTTGATGTTCGCATAATATCTTCCGGTTGTTTGAAGCTTATCAGAAAGACAGGTAACCACCTGACTTATGGTAGCATCCGGCGATATAATCAGTCGAATCCCCGCTTTGTTACCTTTCATCATAACGGGACTAATCATACTCCACCTCTCTTTGACTAATCTTGGGACGGCGTTGCGTTGCCGCTCATTTCGGCACCAACTAATTTATCTGGATCATACATGTATGCATAGATGAATCCAGCCAATTCTCTGGCATTGGCGGAGGAATAACCATTTTGGATAACACAGGTTACGGATACTTCCGGACTTTCATATGGTGCGTAGGATACAAATAACGCGTGATCCGGCTTGTCTTCACTCTCCTGCGCGGTTCCGGTTTTTCCGGCGACATGAACATTGATCCGGTTGATCAATTCGTCGGAACCAGCCGAATACGCAACCACGTTTCGCATACCCTGATGGACGGCGTCCCACGTGGAGCTGGCAAGCTGCACCTGATTTTTCACTTCTGCATGATTGTCCAAAATGACATTTCCCTCGTAGTCGGTTACTTTATCGATCAATGTGAGGTTATAACAGGTTCCGCTGTTGGCAATGGTTGTCACATAGCGGGATAACTGGACGGGTGCATAGATGTTTTTTGCCTGTCCAATGGCGCTTCGAACGGAGTCGTTATCAGAGATATGCGGCTCGATTTCCGGAAGCTCCAGACCAGATTTGTCTCCAAGGCCGAACAGCTCTGCGTATTTCTGAATCCGTTCAACACCGTAGGCATCGTTATAGGAGCCATCTTTAATCGCCAGATCATATCCGAGGTTGTAAAAGAACAGGTTGCAGGAATGCTGAATACCACCCACGACATTCAATCCTCCGTGTGCACTGTTGCCCCAACATTTTGGAGACGGTGTGATCTTTTCAAAAAGTCCGTTACAGAAGTAAATCGATCCGGTGTCAATTACTCCCTCCGTGAGTCCTGCAATCGCAACAAGCGGTTTGTAGGTGGAACCTGGCGCGGTACGCTGCTGGCTGGCACGGTTGTATAGAGGCGTTGTCTTATCGGCTAACAGCTGATTATAATAAGCGGTATCTACTTCGTTGGTCAGATAGTTGTTATCGTAGCTTGGATAGCTGACATATGCTTTGACATCTCCAGTGTTGACGTCAGTCACAATCGCTGAACCGGAACAGATATCCAGTGCCAGCATGGCAGGCGTAATCTCCTGATTCTGGATCTTTTTACGCATAAAGTCATAGGCACCGTAATTTCCAGCGAGGTATTCCTGATACTCGGTGTCACCGTCGACGTTCAAAATTCCCTGATCATACAGAAGCTGTACAACTGCATCTCCGGTTATCATTCCGGATTGTAGCATAACTTTGATCACGAGTTTGTCGAATTCACTGTCTGTACTTAAATATTCAATAATATAATCGCATAATGCGTTATAAATCTCGTCATTATCATAATAATCGCTTTCAACCTTCAAAGCAGACAGGTCGATCGCCTCCTGGCTGATTGCATATTTCAGATAATGTTCCAGAGACGTTACATTGTTTGTATAATCGATAAACTCCTGATCGTCTTTGTCAATCATGGAGGTATGGAAAATATTGTTGTCGCTCAAAACCTCACAGATATATTCCATGTAATGCTGATAGTTTTCATCCAGCTCAGAAAGCGGCGTGAAGGTAGATGTCAAAATAGTATACAGATTGTCAAGGGTTGCCTGTCTCTGGGCATCGATTGCCTGAATCGTTGCTTTTTCAGTATCCGTTGCATCTTCTGCGCGCATATCATCCTGTGACAGGATGTTGTTATTAAACAATCCAAAATAAACATCAGAGATCGCGATGCTGGCATTTTCCTTGGCAATTACGTTATAGGCGGGTGTCAGATACGATAAAATGATCGAGGTGATCTCATCCTCCAGCGTATCATAACAGTATTTCTGTAGATTCAGATCCAGCGTCAGATAGACATCGTTTCCGGCTGTTGCGGGTTTGGATTCAACTGTGTCAATTACTTTACCAAGGTTATCGACATACATCGTCTCAAGACCATTTGTACCGCGCAGATAGGACTCACAATACTGCTCAATACCGGTTTTTCCGATCATTTCTTCGTTTGTATACTGCTCCTCATCTGAAAGCTTTGCATTTTTTTCTTTCATTTCCTCATCGGAAATGGCACCGATATAGCCGATGACATGGGCGAAATATTTGGCGTCGTTGTAGCGGCGCAGGGATTTGACGGAGACAGACATGCCCGGAAGCTCATCTGCATGCTCTGTAATCGCTGCATTGCTTGTCTCACTGATGTCATAAGCGATGGTAACCGGAACATACTGCTGATAGCGGTTCATCCACAACTTGTAACGTACGCCGACAATCTTTAAATCTGCTTCTTTGCTATAAGAATCTGAAACATCAAATACTTTGGTATTCAGATATTCCATGATATCGTCCGCAGTTGCATTTTTCTGTTCGTCAGGCATGGAATCATAATCGGTTTTTGCATAGACATCCTTCAGGAAATTTTTCAACTGCTGGTCTTTGACTGTAAACTGGAAGTTCCCATTTGCATCAAGCTTGATCGGGAAATCCAATGTCAGGGAGTCGCCGTTTTTCTCTAATATGGAGATTGTCTCGTCGACAATCTGGTTTTTCAATTCATTCTCGCTGATCTTCAGGTTCTTTGCCATCGTTGTCTGTGCGTTGTCATTACTGAAAACAACCGAGTAAGAAAGCTCATTGTAGGCGAGCAGGTTTCCATTGCAGTCGTAAATATTTCCACGCACGGAATCGATCGTCAAAGTCTTTTTTGACTTGTAGACAAAATTCTCCATATGCTCTTCTCCCTCTTTGATCTGCAACACAAAAAGCTGATGTACCAGAATCGAGAAAAGTACAAGGACGACAACTGTAACCGGAAACAGACGGCTTTTTACATAGTCGACAATAATCTCTTTAATTGATTGTAATATCTCACGTAACATAGATTACTCATCTTCCTTTAAACGTTTGTTGATCTTTACATAGAGCTTGTAAATGATCACCGTTAACAAAGCGGTACATAAAATCTCCGGCAGAATCACATGCAGAAGGTATACACCGTAATTCGTTTTATTCTTTAATAAGAAACTGACAATATAGATAATCGTGTTAAACAGAAAATCATCCACAATAATTACGATCAAAGGCAGTAATACATCTTCAATCATGTAGTTTTTGTGAAAGAAACCGTTAATATAACCAATAAACATGTATAAAAGCATATAGGGTCCAAGGATGCTGGAGAAAAATATATCCACCAGCAGACCGCTGCATGCACCGACCAGCAGACCTTCTTTTCTGCCGCGCATCAGTCCAAAGGACATTGTGAGGATCAGAAGAAGATTCGGTGTGATCACACTTAAACTGTGAAATCCAAACACCGTCGACTGTAATACAAAATTTATGACAATCAGAATTGCCAAAGTTATGATTCGTTTCAGTTTATGTTTCATAATTTGCTGCTTCCCTTACATTTGCTTACTCGTGGGAGACGGTCTTTTTTTCTGCCGTAATGACAAGCACATCTGTGATGTTTGAAAAATCAACTGCGGGTGTAATATAGGCAGTCATTGTCAGGTTGTTCGTGTCATAAGAGATCTTTGCCACATAGCCGATGATCAGACCGGAATGATACAGGTCTGAAATCGGCGAGGTTACAACCTTATCTCCGATTGATACATTGGCGTCCTTATCAATATTTTCAACAAGCAGATAACCGCTATCATAGAGGTTCAGATCTCCCTCGACAGTACAGAGTGCATTTGCAGGCATGACCTTCGCACTGATATTGGAATTGTCATCGATGACTGCACGCACTTTGGCGTAATCATCAAAGCATTCCGTGATGATGCCTGCGACGCCATCGCCACACAAGACATTAGCACCCTTAAAAAGTCCCTGTTTGGTTCCCTTGTCAATATAGAATGTAGAAAACCACGAAGTGGAATCTTTTGCAAATACATGGGCAGCCGTCATCTCATAATCCGGATAGGATTCATCCAGATTATACAGATCCCGCAATTCCTGCAGTTCCAGCATTTTATTCTGATAGTTTGTGATCTCCTGCTTACAGGATGCAAGCTCTGCTTGCAGAGCTTCGTTTTCGTCGGTCAGTGTTTTGATTTCGTTCAGATTCTTCATTTTTGAATCCGTCCACAGACCGATCTCATTGATTCCTTTCTGAATTGGCGTGATCAGCTTGCTTGTAAAGCGCCTGATGCCTGCGACCTTTGGTGCAGCTGCATATGACAATACGATCAGCACGATGCCGATAATCGTAAATGTAAGTAACAGATATTTTGGATGGATATCTTTTCTTCGATCAAATCTCATAAAATGCCTCTTTCCAGCATACTTAAATAATGATCTCCAGCGACGATGATATGGTCAGATACCTGAATTCCAAGCAACTGCCCTGCATCGCGGATGCGAAGCGTCGATTGGATGTCTGCCTCACTTGGTGTAACGCGACCGGATGGGTGGTTATGTACCAGCACGATATGCACTGCCTCATAGCGCAGCGCGTGAATAAATATCTCGCGTGGTGACAGGTAAGTCTGATTGACCGTGCCAGAGGATAACTCCACTTCCTTGATTAAAGTATGCGCATTTGTAAGTAACAATAAAAAAGTTTTTTCAACGGATAAAAATCTGCACTTCTCCCTATAATACGCTCCAATTGTGTCAGGAGTATGAAATTCCAGTTTTTTTTGCAATTGTTCGAGATTCATCCGTTTGGATATCTCTGCCAGTGCAAGTAGCTGGATGGCTTTGACCTTCCCGATACCAGGGATTTTCGTCAGCTCCTGTGGCAGCAAAAACTGCAATCCAAGTAATCCTTTTTGCGTATCGTGTGCATTTAATACCTGATTTGCCAGATCCAGCACGCTGGCCTCTTTGGTGCCGGTTCGCATGATCAGGGATAACAGTTCCGCATCCGAAAGTGCGGAAACACCATACCGCTCTGCCTTTTCGTAAGGGCGTTCGCAGACAGCTAAATCTTTGACTAATATATGCATAAGCACTCCTTCCACCTCTCCGGGTGCGAGGCTTATCATCGCCTAGTCTAACATACTACAAGTCCTTTTTCTACCATTTTTTCAAGGGACATCATGATACCAAACTTTGCATGGGGATAGGTCAGTCCACCCTGAAAATATACGGCATATGGCTCTTTCATTGGAGCATCGGCAGAAAGTTCAATGGATGCACCGGATACAAATGCACCGGCAGCCATAATGACCTGACTGTCGTAACCTGGCATATCCCATGGGATTGGAGTTACAAAGCTGTCAACCGGTGCAGCCGCCTGAATTCCTTCACAGAATGCCTGGATATATTCCGGTTTTCCAAATTCTACTGCCTGAATGATATCATAACGAGGTTCTGTGGCATTCGGAACAGATTTAAAATGCAGGCGTTCATAGACATTAGCGGCAAAGATGGCGCCTTTTAATGCAGCTGCAGTTACAGTTGGTGCTAAAAACAGTCCCTGTGCGATTGGACGGGTTGCGTTCAAAGATGCACCGACTTCCTTTCCAAGTCCTGGTGTTGTAAGACGGTACGCGCAGTTTTCAATATATTCTTTCTTACCGCAGATATATCCGCCGATTGGAGCAAGTCCGCCACCCGGATTCTTAATCAGGGAACCGACAACCATATCTGCACCGACATCGGATGGCTCAATTGTCTCAACGAATTCGCCGTAGCAGTTATCAACCATACAGATCACGTCTGGCTTGATGGATTTCACAAATGCAATCAGTTCACCAATCTGTTCGACTGAAAGGGTTGGACGTACATCGTATCCCTTGGAACGCTGAATCTCGATCAGCTTTGTCTTCTCGTTGATGTTTTTCTTAATGTTATCATAGTCAAAACTGCCATCTGGCAATAAATCAACTTTGCGGAATGTAATGCCGAATTCGGCAAGAGATCCCTTGGACTCCCTGATGCCGATAACTCCCTCTAAAGTATCATACACTTTTCCGACCGGGGACAAGATTTCATCGCCCGGACGCAAATTCGCGGACAGGGCAATGGATAGTGCATGGGTACCACAGGTAATCTGCTGACGTACCAATGCGTCCTCGGTGTGAAATACATGGGCGTAAATCTCTTCGACTGCTTCTCTTCCGCGGTCGTTGTAGCCGTATCCGGTCGTACCATTCAAATGGGACTCTGAAAATCCAGCTTTCTGCATAGCAGAGATTACCTTAATCTGGTTTTGTTCTGCAATGCGGTCGATCTCCTGAAATCTTGGAAGCAATGCCTGTTCGGTTGCTTCGCAGAAATCGTAGACCGATTCTTTGATGCCAAGACTTAAATAATAGTTTTTAATTTCATCGGTTGCACTCATAATATTCTCCTGTAATTGATCATTGTAAAATTATCGTATATTTTTCTCTGCAAGATGCGTCATGATTGCATCTTCCAGCTTCTGGTCTGTGTTTAAGATATCCTTGTCGAGCCAGATTACGTCCCGTTCCCGCCGAAACCAGGTAAGCTGACGCTTTGCAAAGTGTCTGGTGTCGCGTTTTAATATCCGGATGGCTTCTGGCAGATCGTATTCGCCGTTCAGGTATCCAAGGATTTCTTTATATCCAATCCCCTGCATGCTTGTATCCTCTGTGGTCAAATGGTAGGTGTCGACTAAAGAACGAACTTCTTCCACAAGCCCGGAGGCAAGCATTTCGTCAATGCGCTGCTCGATTGTCTCATACAAGGCTGCACGGTTTCTTGTCAGCACAAAATATGCAAAGTTATATGGAGACGTCTTCTCACGCTCGGTCTCATTGTGTGTCGAAAATTTCTTTCCAGTCTGATGGAAATATTCCAATGCCCGGATCACACGTTGCCGGTTATTGGCATGGATTGCTGCGGCGGATTCCGGATCACATTCAGCAAGCATCGTGTGCAGACAATCGTTTCCCTTTTCGTCTCCAAGGGTTTCTAATTCTTTTCGGTAGCCATCCTCGGTTTCTTCATCAAAGGAAATATCATATAAAAGAGCTTGAATATAAAATCCCGTTCCTCCAGTGATGATCGGGATATGTCCGCGCTCATAGATACCAGCCATCGCTTCTTCTGCATATTTCTTGAATTCCATAACATTAAAACTGTCCTTTGGTTCTAAGATATCAATCAGATGATGCGGGATGCCCTGCATTTCTTCTGGTGGAATCTTCGCTGAACCGATATCAAAATGTTTGTACACCTGAATGGAATCGGCGGATACGATCTCTCCGCCTACATCGTTTGCAAGCTTTAAGGAAAGCGCTGTCTTTCCGACTGCGGTTGGGCCGGTCAGTATGATTAAATTGTTCTTTTTTTCTGTATTTGTCATAATTGATGCAGGTATTGTTTCATTTTGTGTGTTCGTCCGCAAGGATTATGAAACGATACGGTGGAATTTCTTTTCCAGTTCGGTCTTACTCATAGAGATGATGGTTGGTCTGCCGTGTGGACACGTATATGGGTTTTCCAGACTGAGCAGCTTGTCAACCAAGGCATCAATTTCCTGAAAGGATAACTTCATATTTCCCTTTACTGCCGCTTTACATGCCATAGTAGATAATTTCTTGACAAAAATATCATTCGACATGTAACCGGAATTCTGAATCAGGGAGCCGACAAACTCTAAGAACATATCCCGTCCATGCAGACCAAAAAGGTTGGATGGAATTGCGTTGATCTTGAATTCATTGCCGCCAAATTCCTCGATATCATAGCCAATTTTCATAAACAAATCAAAGTTATCTAAGATTGCCTGCCGCTCTGCATAGGTAACGGTAATTACCATAGGCGGTAAGAGCTGCTGGGAAAACACCTGTTTATTCTTGAGGTTTTCCATCAGTTCTTCGTATTTTACCTTCTCATGTGCGGCATGCTGATCCATGATATAAAGATTGTCATTGTATTCAATCAGCCAGTATGTCTCAAATACCTGACCGATCACACGGTGCGAAAGCCGCGCTTTTTCCGTCAGAAAATCATCGTCAAAGAGCGTTTCCTGCTTGCCAACCGTGTATTTGTAGGCTGCTGAATTTTTGTCCATTTTAGACAGATCCGGCTTGTTGGATGGTTCCGCTGGCTGGACCTGTGTTGGCTCAGAATTGTCTGGCTGAGACGTTGTACTATTCTGTTGCACAGTCTGAGACGCGGTTGCTGCGTAATTGCCCTGCCGTACTGCCTGAGCAGTTGTTGAACCGCTCTGCTGCTGTATTGGCTGAGCTGAAGTGGTTGATTTGTTCGGCTGCGGTGCTTGTGCAGATGGTGCATATACAACGCCATCGTCGGCAACCATATCAGCGATGTTCGGGAGCGGTGTCCCATTCTTGGCAGCTTCCTGCTCTTCTGCTTTCCGAAGAGATTCCAGAATCTTGTAAGTCGGACTGTAGCTTCCGGCACGGACGTTTTTCTGTGGAATCGTCTGTGACTGTGCCCGTCTCACCTCAAAAGGCTCTGCGGGTTTTTGCTCCGGGTGGGAAATCACAGGGGAGGCAATTGGTTTTTCTCCCTCTTTCGGTATGATCTCCTTGTGGGTCAGAGCCAGCTTTACGGCTGTACAACAGACCTCAAACAGCTTCTTCTCGTTATCATATTTGAATTCCATCTTGGTCGGATGGACATTGACATCGCATTTTTCCTGTGGCAGATCCAGATACAGCACGGTAAATGGAAATTTGTGCTGCATTACAAAGGTACGGTAACCTTCTTCAATCGCGCGGTTTACGACGTTGCTTTTAATGTACCGGTGATTGATAAAATAATTTTCAAGTCCACGGTTTCCTCTTGCGATAAAAGGCTTGCCGATAAATCCAGACAGATGAATATCACCGTCAGTGTAATCAATTGGAATCAGATTGGCAGTGATATCTCTGCCGTATAACTGATAGATTGTATCCTTCAGCTTTCCGTTTCCGGAAGTATCAATACGTGTCTGTCCGTTTGCAATCAGTTTAAAGGATATTTCCGGATGTGACAGTGCAATTCGCGTCAAAAGGTCAAAAATATAGGAACCTTCTGTCATGGCAGACTTCAAAAACTTCTTACGTGCCGGTGTATTGAAAAACAAATTCCGAACAACAATCGTGGTGCCGTTTGGCACACCGACATCTTTGTATTCGATTTCCTTTCCACCGTGGATGACATATTTGATTCCAGTCAGGTCGGTCGCGGTTTTTGTGATCATTTCCGTCTGTGAGACGGCTGCAATCGTAGAAAGTGCCTCACCACGGAAACCAAGCGACAGGATGGAATTTAAGTCTTCCGCATGTTCAATCTTACTTGTTGCATGACGCATATATGCCATGCGCACTTCTTCCTTTGGAATGCCGCAACCGTTATCGGTCACGCGGATAAAGGAAGTTCCTCCGTCCTTAATCTCAACGGTCACTGCGGTGGAGCCAGCATCAATGGCATTTTCCAAAAGCTCCTTTACGACAGAGGATGGACGTTCAATAACTTCGCCGGCTGCAATTTTATCGATGGTCGCTTTATCTAATACTCTAATCATATGTTATGTACCCTCATAGTTGTTCATAAACAATGGCATCGGTTACTGCTGTTTCAGACGTTCCTGTAATTCCTGCAAGTATAACATTGCCTTGATCGGTGTCATATTATTCAGATCCATCGTTTTTAACTCGTTGGCAATCGTCATCTCCACAGGGGAAGAAAACAGAGAAAGCTGTTCATAATCCGAAGATCTTGCCTCTTTTTTCTTTGGATGCTCAGAAAGTGCCGGCTTGATGTCGATATCTTTTACCTTCGTTATGATATCGGAATCAATCAGCTCATTGCAGATTTCGCGTGCCCGTTTCAAAACTGGTTCTGGCACACCGGCAAGTCTGGCTACCTGTATACCATAACTCCGGTCTGCACCACCCTTGATAATCTTGCGGAGGAACACAATGTCGTCGCCCTCTTCCTGTACAGCAATACAGAAATTATTGACGGAGGAAAGCTTTCCTTCTAATTCTGTCAGCTCATGATAATGCGTTGCAAATAATGTCTTTGCGCCTAATATGTTTGGATCAGCAATGTATTCAACAACTGCCCATGCAATCGAAAGACCGTCGAAAGTGGATGTACCACGCCCGATCTCATCTAAGATAAGAAGGCTGTCTTTCGTTGCGTTGCGCAGGATATTTGCAACTTCATTCATTTCGATCATAAATGTTGATTGTCCGCTTGCGAGGTCGTCCGATGCACCGACACGGGTAAATATCCGGTCACAGAGTCCAATATTTGCCGACTCTGCAGGAACAAAGGAACCAATCTGAGCCAGTAGAGTAATCAATGCAGTCTGACGCATATAGGTGGATTTACCTGCCATATTAGGTCCGGTAATGATCGAGATACGGCTTTCGGCATTATTCAGGTAAGTATCATTTTCCACGAAGCTGTCGTTTGCAAGCATTTTCTCAACAACCGGATGTCTGCCGCCTTTGATATCAATCACGCCATCGGTATTTAAGGATGGACGGACATAATTGTTCTTGTCAGCGACATATGCAAGGGAACAAAGGGCGTCTAATTCTGCAATGTATCCAGCCATCTTTTGTACACGGACAAGGGCTGCGGCAAGTTTTTCTCTTAATTCCACATAGCAGTCGTATTCGAGCGCATATAGCTTATCCTCTGCGCCAAGAATCTTGCCAGAAAGAGTATTTAATTCATCTGTCGTAAAACGTTCGGCGTTTACCAGCGTCTGTTTGCGGATGAAATAATCTGGAACTAAGGATTTGAATGAATTTGTCACCTCAAAATAATAGTCAAAGACCTTGTTATATTTGATTTTCAGACCTTTAATTCCTGTTTTTTCCCGTTCTTTTGACTCCAGATCCGCCAGCCATGTCTTACATTGGGTTTTTGCCAGACGCAGCTCGTCAATCTCGTCGCGGTATCCCTGTTTGAAGATACCACCTTCCTTGATAGAAACCGGAGGTTCTTCCACGATTGCCTGTTCGAGCAGATCATACAGATCTTCCAGACTATCGTAATCCTCGTAAATTTCATTGATACGTTCACAAGGAAGCTCACGGAGCAGATTATAAATATCCGGCAGATATTGAATGGATGTCTTGAAAGCGAGTAAATCCCTTGGATTGGCAGTCTTCAGTGCGATTCGTGTCAGCAGACGCTCCAGATCGTAAATCGTATTCAAATATTCGCGCAGTTCTTCCCGAACGATCAGCTCTTTGTTGATCGCTTCGATTGCATCCAGACGTTTTTCAATCGCATCCTTATATAAGAGTGGCTGCTCGACAAATTCACGCAGTTTTCTAGCACCCATTGCAGTTTTTGTCTTATCGAGTACCCAAAGCAGAGAACCACGCTTCTGCTTATCCCGCAAGGTTTCAGTAAGTTCCAGATTCCGTCTGGTTGCGGAATCCAAAATCATAAAGGAATCCACAGAATACGTCTCGATATGGTTGATATGTGACAGGGAACTCATCTGTGTTTCATGCAGATACTGCATCAATGCACCACAGGAAGCAACACAAGCCGGGCTGTCCTTTAACCCGAGTCCCTCGATACTGTTGATGTCGTTATTTCGGGGGTTTCATACATTTGCTGTAATTCTGCCGCACATTTTTGTGGTGTATTACTGATACCGATCCCCTCTGCCGCGTAGCAGTTGGGTCCAAGCATCGTCTGATAGCCCATTTCATGAAATGCAGCCAGTGTGCATAGCACATTATACGGATGATATTTCTATTACAGAGGGTTTTGCCTCTGCGGAGACGACCCAAAGG
>ENA-ORCP01001184-ORCP01001184.1-human-gut-metagenome-genome-assembly--contig:-NODE-1184-length-22959-cov-5.673543_pt1 | contig 22959 bp, 23 predicted proteins | sample MGYA00242990_ERZ507991 | MGnify/ENA primary metagenome ERZ507991 (study PRJEB26167, sample SAMN06115496) | human gut metagenome | host: Homo sapiens | place: China:Henan | collected 2015-05-07... | reverse complement strand
TACCAGAAAATCAAGTGCCTTCTTACCCACCTCGGCACTCATAAGGGCTCGTCTTCCGTGATATTCGCCTTCCTCGGCAAAACAGTACTTGCATGCAAGATTACAGTCATGCGCTATGTGAAGGCACATCGCCTTGACTACATTTTCCTGTGCTTTGCGCTCCGCAAACTGTTCTATACACGGTTCATAAATATCCTCCGTGAATAATACCTCGCCATCTTTAAGGGTCTGTATTTCATCACAGGCTTCGTTAATTTCATCAATATCATATCTGTCAGAGAGCTTGTCCGCTATCTCTTTTCTTGAATTTTCCTGAAAAAGCGGAATAATGTCATATACTATATCGTCAACAACATGTACTGACCCGCTGTTTACGTCCAGCACAATATTGTATCCGTTGCTTTTATACTGGTGTATCAAAATGTCCTCCTTGCAAAACTGCGTTTCGGTATTTCACACTAAGAAGAGAGTGCCGGTGTCTTCGTCCTCACACTCTCTTACAGTCCTGCTTATTCAATATAAAACTATTTGTTCTCGCAGCTCTGGTTACCAACTGTGCAAGATGTCTTACAAGCTGACTGGCATGATGTCTGGCACTCGCCACATCCGCCCTTCTTAGCTGATTCCTTAAGATTTCTTGTGTTAAGAGTCTTAATATGTTTCATTATGTATCCTCCTTATGAAGCCCTGAACTATGTACAGAGCCTGCTTCTAAGTTATGCTTAGATGATTATATCATATCGTTTGAAATAATAAAAGTATTTTTTATCTTTTTTAGATATGTTTTCTGCCACATTAATCCCTGGCAAACTGCTTTATGGCAAATCCATTGGAATAATCGGCATCGAAATTTCCCGACAGTTCGATCCCGGATGTATTGACCGTACTGAATTTATAACACATACAGTCTCCCTGCCATCCGGTAAATTTCAGGTCAACAGGTATCTCATCATATAATTCATATCCGGTCTGTGTCATATAATATCGAAGGCTTAATGAACTCATCGAAGATGCCTGTATTATCTTGCCACTCACACAGTCAAGGACATCCGTGACTTCATTTCCTGACCCGGTTGTGTATCTTATAGCACATTTCGAACTGTCATCAGCCCATACCGTTTCAAGCTTATCGGTTGTCCATTCATAATACCTCAGTTTATTCCCATCCGTTCTCTGGGACACCCTGTACCTGGATGAATCTCCGGAAACAGTATGTTTGATATAGAGAGTTATATTTCCATCCGGAGATACCGTACGTTCCTGAAGAAAATACAAATCATCTTTCAGCACATAATACGCCACTCCGAGTACCGCTGCAACTGTTATAAGCATGATTATTATAAGCGGTGTGTATTTCTTTGTTCTGTTCCTGCGGCTCATAATGCCTCCTGTGTAAGAATAATCCTGTATATCAAAAATACCGTAAACACTGTTTACGGTATTAAAGTGCAGTCGGCGGGACTTGAACCCGCACCCAAGCAATATGGACTAGATCCTTAGTCTAGCGCGTATGCCAATTCCGCCACGACTGCTTATGTAACTACGCTGTTTACCAGCGACGATAGCTATAATACCATATCCGTTTTATAATTGCAACCCCTAAAATAATTTTTTTCAATTTTTTTATTCTTGACACATAACGCCGGGAATGATATTATTATAAAGCTTGCAGTCGTGGCGGAATTGGCATACGCGCATGATTCAGGTTCATGTCCACTTACGTGGGTGTGGGTTCAAGTCCCATCGACTGCACTTCTTCTTATTATTTTATTGCCTCGGTTTATCCGGGGTATTTTTATTTTCGTAAAATTTTCTGCATCAATTGATAAATCCGCGGATATATGATAGAATAACATAAAATTTTATTATTAATCGGAGGTATCCTATGTTTTGTATTTATTGCGGTAAAGAAATACCGGATGGAACAGTGTGTGAATGCCGTAAGAATCCGGTATCTGTAGCTGATACACAGAAGACACCGGCAGCTGATACACAGGCTGCGGATAACGGACAGGCAGCTGCAAGTGAGGCTCCTTACGGAAACTTTACATATAATCCCAATCCTGCACCGGACAATAACTATAACAATGTCTACAATAATAATTTTAATAACTTTAATAATCCTTCCGGCCAGGCGGCATTTAACACAACATATTCGCCGGTGCCGCTAAGCGAACGCCACGCCGCCATCAAAAAGGTTATGGCATCACCTCTCGCTCTGATTGCAGCCATACTGTATTCTGTCGGAACCGCTTGTTCAGTTTTCAACGGATTTAACATAAGTATATTCTCAATACTTACATTGGTGGCTCTCTGGGTTACATACTCGGCGGCAAAGAAAGATGCACCGCTTAAGTCATCAGGTTTTACCATTGCATCCGGTCTTACCATTGCACAGATAGTCCTTATGTCCGTCGCATATGTTAGTATCGCTGCCGTTCTTATAATTTTTGCATGCATGCCGGGTGAGCTTGCCAAAGCATATCCCGAAGCCGCCAAGTACATCGGTCAGGCTTTTGACATTACAATGCCGGCATCCATAGATTTGAACAGTGCAATATTCATCATCCTGCTGGTTGTATGGACATGTATGTTCATATTCATTGTTTTCTATTATGCAACCTTACGTTCAAGCATAGTAAGTGTACGTTCGGAGCTGAATAACGAGGCGCCTAAGCACAGAATAAGCATGTTTCCTCTTATCATACTTATATTAAGTTCCGTAATGTCAATTGCCAATTCTGTATATACGATAATCAACATTGACCATTACGCCGATATGTTTAACAATTTGCTGAATTCGTCGCTTGAATCCGCAGGCATCAATTACAAAATAAATATCAGTTTTGGAATAATCGGACCAATCGGCTCATTATGTGTTGCCGTTTCCATGATTTTCATTGCTGTGTTGTTTATCAGAATAAGAAACAACCGCGAGAACGCGTAGTAATATGCACAATGCAAAGCCGGCCGCATCATATCAGATGCAGCCGGCTTTATTTATTTGATTACCGTGATATTATTGCATTTTTCATATCCGGGAACCATTCTGTCGCATATAAAATTCGTACCCTCGAACGGTGCAAAGCTAACCGAACTTATCTTATTAAATTTAGAATAGTCACACAGAACATAACTTTCCCTGCAATGGCTCATCGCCATTTTCTTAATAAGTGCTTCATTCGCATCAGGTGTTGTACATCCGTTCTCTCTTGTAACTGCGTTAGTTCCGAAAAATCCTTTGGTAAAATGATAATTCTTCAGAGTTTCCATAGCATAACTTCCGATTATTGCCTCAGTCGATGCTTTAAGTTCACCGCCGACAAGATAGACTTTAAATCCTCCGGCCGCAAGCTGCCTTGCATGTGTAATGCCATTGGTTACAAATGTAACCGCCTGCTCCTCAATATAATCTATCATATAAGCAGTTGTTGTTCCGGCATCAAGATACACAAAATCATTCTTCTCGATAAGAAGAGCAGCATATCTGGCTATTTTTTTCTTCTCATCGATGTTAAGATCATTCTTCTGTTCAAATGTATATTCATATGCCGTAACCTGATGTTGTTCTTTAAGCGCAGCACCGCCAAAAACCTTGGACAGTTTCCCTTCCTTATCAAGATAACTGATATCTCTTCTTGCCGTAGACTCGGAAATTCCAAGTTTTTCGCTGATTTCCTGAGTAGTTACGCTGCCTTTTTCCTTCAGGAGCTTGAGAATCATCTCCTGTCTCTGTAATGTTAACATTTCTTATCCGCCTTATATTCCTTAACATTGGTTTCGAGTACTATTTTGCGAATCGGCAGAACGCTTGCAGGTGATACCGAAAGTTCATCCACACCCATGGCCAGAAATTCTTTGGTGAGTGTTCTGTCAGCTCCAAGTTCTCCGCAGATTCCTGCCCAGATTCCGGCTTTATGGGCATTCTCCACAACCATGGATATCATCTTAAGCACCGCCGGATGATGCGCATCATAGAACATATCAAGTTCCGTATTCTGCCTGTCAATCGCAAGTGTATACTGTGTAAGGTCATTGGTACCTATGCTGAAGAAATCAACTTTCGAAGCAAGTACATCACTCATCATAACCGCCGCAGGCGTTTCTATCATAATTCCCTGCTCAGGATTGCCGTAACTGATTCCCTGTTCGTCAAGTTCCTTCTTGACTTCATCCACTATTTCATAGATACGGTCGATTTCCCACGCACTTATTATCATAGGATACATTATTGCAATATTTCCGTATGCGCTCGCACGGAATAATGCTCTTAACTGGACCTTGAAAATTTCCGGTCTCGTAAGGCATATCCTGATAGCACGGCATCCCATTGCCGGGTTGTCTTCGTGTTTAAGATTAAAATAATCACACTGCTTGTCTGCACCTATATCAAGGGTTCTTATGATAACCGTCTTGCCCGCCATCGTCTCGGCAACCTGCTTATATATCGCAAACTGCTCTTCTTCGGTAGGAAAATCTTTGCTTTCAAGGTATATGAACTCACTTCTGAAAAGTCCTATACCTCCGGCATCGTTCTGTATCACCTTCGCCAGGTCCTTTATGTTGCCTATATTAGCATAAAGTTTTATCTTCTGTCCGTCAATGGTTATATTTTCCCTGCCCTTAAGGCTGGCCAGAAGTTTCTTCTGTTCATCATCCCTGGCTTTATTTTCACGCATCATCTCAAGCACAGTTTCGTCCGGATTGATATATACAGTGCCCTTGGTTCCATCGACTATCGCAAGGCATCCGTCAATATCGTCATCAAGGTCAACCGGGGTATTGACTAAAGCCGGGATGCCCATTGTTCTTGCCAGAATCGCCGTATGGGAATTTGTCGAACCGTGCACGGTAACAAAAGCAAGTACCTTATCCTTATCTAACTGGACAGTTTCAGACGGGGCAAGGTCATCCGCAATAATTATCACCGGTTCATCGCCGGTTAAGCCCGAAGATGAACTGCCGCTCAAAACATTGATTACACGTTCAGATATATCTTTTACATCAGCAGCACGTTCTTTCATATAATCGTCATCCATAGATGCAAACATCCTTGAAAAATTATCTCCGGTTGCTGCAACGGCATACTCTGCATTCACGCCCTGTGACGTTATGATGTTCCTGACCGAATCATTATAATCATCATCTTCAAGCATCATCTGATGAACTTCAAATATTGCCGCATTGGCTTCGCCGACTTCTTTAAGTGCTTTATCATGTAATGCTGCAAGTTCACCAATGCTTTTCTTTCTGGCATCTTCATACCTGGCCAGTTCCGCATCGGTATCACTGACTCTCACGCGCTTTACCTGACGTTCATCCTTGGAAAACAATCTGATTCTGCCGATTGCAATGCCACTATATACACTTTTACCTTCATATACCTTCATAAGCTTTCTCCCTATGTCCGGAATTTAAAGATTAGCCTGCATAAACGCATTTATGGTCTCACATGCTTTATCTTCATCTTCACCGTCAAAAGTAATTGTAACTTCTTCGCCCTTCTTAACGCCAAGGCCCATAATTCCGAAAATCGCTTTGCAATTCATTGCCTTTCCGTCTTTCGCGATTTTAATATCACACGCAAATTCCTTTGCTGCCTTTACCAAAAGTCCTGCCGGACGTGCATGGATTCCTTCCGGATCTGTAATTACATACTTGATTTCCTTCATGAGTTTTTCCTCCTAATTTGTCTTATTTTTCTTTAATATTCCTAAAAATATCGTAGATACTGCAGTTCCTATCACAAGTGCAAGCAGATACATCAATGGATTACCCATAACCGGTACTACGAAAATTCCGCCGTGCGGTGCCATAAGAGTACAGTTAAATGCCATTGAAAGTGCTCCTGCCACTCCCGCGCCTATTGCACAAGCCGGGATTACTCTCAGCGGATCTGCCGCTGCATAAGGGATAGCTCCTTCAGTTATGAACGCAAGTCCCATAATAATATTGACCGGACCGGATTGTCTCTCCTGCTTGGTGAATTTCTTTTTGAAGAAAAGTGTGGCAAGGGCTATTGCACATGGCGGAACCATTCCGCCTATCATGACTGATGCCATTATATCATAGTTACCGGCTGCGATTGATGCTGTTCCGAACACATAAGCTGCCTTGTTAAACGGACCGCCCATATCGATTGCCATCATTGCGCCAAGCACAAGTCCGAGTATAATCCTGCTTGCACTTCCCATGCTGTGAAGACCGTTATTCATGGCTGTATTGACAAATCCCATTACCGGTTCTACCGCAAATTTCATTGCAAGTCCCATAAGCAGTATTCCTATAAGCGGATATATGAGTACCGGTGCTATTTTTTCCAACACCTCAGGAAGCTTAGAACATATCTTCATAAGAAGGAGTACTATATATCCTGCTGCAAATCCTGCTACGAGTGCGCCGAGGAATCCCGATGTTCCGTTTGCGGCTATCATTCCGCCTACAAATCCGACTGCAAGAGCAGGTCTGTCCGCAATCGCCATGGCTATAAATCCTGATAGTACCGGCAGCATAAATTTAAAAGCAACATTACCAATTTCATTAAACAATGCCGCAGCTGATGTTATTGTACCGAAATTAGCCCTTTCGGCTGCAGACAATGAATTTATATCAATGGAGAATCCATCTATCAGAAATGAAAGTGCTATGAGTATACCACCTCCGACAACAAACGGAAGCATATGCGAAACGCCATTCATAAGTTGTGTATAAATCTTATGTCCTATGCCTTTCTTTCCCGATGTCTGCGTTCCGGCGGATGCATCTTCAGAAGTATTGCTTTGATATACAGGTGCGTTTCCGGCAATTGCCATATCGATAAGTTCATCTGCCTTGTTAATTCCATCCGAAACCGGACGTTCTATAAGTTTCTTACCGTTAAATCTCTCCATAGGAACCTTGGCGTCAGCTGCCACTATTATAAAATCAGCTTCTTCTATATCCTTATCGGTAAGGACGTTCTTGGCTCCTCCGGATCCTCTTGTCTCGATTTTGATGTGACAATTCTTAGCCGCAGCGGCTTTTTCAAGTCCCTCCGCTGCCATATAGGTATGTGCAATACCTGTAGGACACGATGTTACGGCAAGTATTTTTATGGCTCCTTCAGCCGGCTCGTTATTATCTGTAAGCCTCTCGTCAACACTCTTTTTCTCTTCGTCTGCCCTGTCTATGATATCCAGGAATTCGTCAACTGTTCCGGCATTGCGCAGGCTCGTCGTAAACTGCTCGTCCATAAGCATCATTGAAAGCTTGCTTAACACATCAAGATGAATATTATCCTCTGTGTCAGGTGCTGCTATAAGAAAAAGCAACGTCACCGGTTCACCGTCAAGCGAATCAAAATCGACTCCGTTCTTAATTACCATTGCTGCGAGGCCAGGCGTATTTACTGAACTGCATTTACCATGCGGGATTGCAATTCCTTCACCAACGCCCGTTGTACTTTCTTCTTCCCTCGCAAACACCTGTCTGCGGTAGCCTTCCACATCATTAAGCCTTCCGGCTGCCTCCATAAGCGCAACTGCATCATTAAGAGCTTCTTCCTTGCTCTTAGGAGCTGCATCAAGAGAAATACTTCTCTTGTCAAGCAAATCTGTAATTCTCATACCTTCGTCCTCCATTTTTATAAAGTTATCTGATCATATACTTTCTTTATCTCTGCTCCGGTTGCAAGGTTCTCAGAGAAAGCACTTGCACTGCCCGCCGCAACACCCATGCAGAAGGCATGTCTGTAATCATGTTTCTCCATATAACCTGCCATAAATCCGGCAACCATCGAATCTCCTGCACCTACTCCGTTAATCAGCTTACCTTTCGGAGCCTCTGTTTCAAGTACCTGTCCATCTTCAGCCACGAGCACCGCACCTTCACCAGCCATTGATACAAGGACATTGACAGCTCCCATTTCCTGAAGTTTCTTTGCATACGGTATAACCGATTTCCTGCTTGTAAGTTCCACACCGAATATCTCTCCAAGTTCGTAATTATTCGGTTTGATAAGGAACGGTTTATACGGAAGCACCTTCATAAGAAGTTCTCTCGTCGCATCTACTGCGATAATGACGCCTCTTCCTTCAAGTGTCTGCATTATTTTCTCATAAGCATCATCGCCCATCCCTGCAGGAATGCTTCCGGAAAGGAACAATATATCTCCTTCCTTAAGCTCATCAAGTCTGTCCATAAGCATCTTAACCTGCTCTTTACCGATATCGGGGCCACGGCCGTTAATCTCCGTTCCTTCTATTGTGCTTAATTTCAGATTAATTCTTGAAAATCCGTCATCCAGTCGTATGAATCCATTATTGACACCCAGTCCGCTTAATCTTCGTATTATTTCATCACCGGTAAATCCGGCTACAAATCCAAGCGCCGTGTTCGGTATTCCCAGATTCATAAGGACTGTCGATACATTGATGCCCTTACCTCCCGGAAGAATTTTCTCAGAATCCGTTCTGTTGGTAATTCCGGTCTTAAAATCCTTTACCGAAACGATATAATCCAATGACGGGTTAAATGTTACTGTGTAAATCACTTGTATTACCTCCTCCGTTCTTGATAACACAAGTATACCGTCAATTTCATTCAAAGTCAATCATTTTCTCTCATTTTTTGAACATTTTTTATTATTTATGGCTTTGAATGACTTTTTTTGACCGTTTTTGCCGTAAAAAAGCAAAAAAATACGCCTGTCACCATAATGTGACAGACGCATTTATATAATAAGCTGAAAAAGGGACTCGAACCCTCGACCTGCTGATTACGAATCAGCTGCTCTACCAACTGAGCTATTTCAGCATGCACAAGCACGAAAAATATAATAACATTATTTGCGCGAATTGTAAATAGCCAAAATAATTTATCTTTCACTTTTCTTATTGTTGTTTCCAATAGCGGCAAGAAAACGTTCTTCTATATGTTCTATCATAAGTGATATTTTTCTGCGTGACATTCCGCTTGCAAACGGCACGAATCCTCCCGCCATCTCAGCATGACCTCCGCCGCCTCCGATATCAGAAAGCGCATCATTGGTAACAATTCCGGCATTTATCTCTCCGATACTTCTGACAGAGAGCTTTATGCCGTCATCTCTTATTGAATATACAACAGTAAAATCGATTTCAACAAGGTCAAGCATAAAATCAGATATACTGGCAATGAGAGCCTCCGGGCAATTATATCCGGTATTGGCAATACTGATATTATCATATATCTTAATACTGTTTATTGCATTGGCATATGCCTTAAGATCCTCAAATTTCAGTGAACAATGCTCAAGCGAACTTATAAGTTCCATATCGCACAGCCCGTAAAGCTGCTGATAAACATCGACATCAGCCTGAGATACTCCTCTCGATAATCCCATGGTGTCGCTCTTAATTCCGAATATAAGTGCCGTAGCAACACTCTTATCCATCTGTATGTCATTTTCCAGGTAATATTGCGCAATTATCGTGGCACATGCACCATATTCCGGTCTGATATCCGCATATCTGTAATCATTTGTGTTACAGTTTTCAAATGACGGATGATGGTCTATGCATATTATCTCATTGCCCGGAGTATCAACAATATTGGAATTGCCTTTCTGCGAATCCACCAGGATGATTTCATCATTCTCACACATACCATTGATTGAATCAATATCTATAAGTTCAATCCCCAATTTGTTTACAAAACCATTCGTGCTGAACCGTTCAATTTTACCCTTGTAACAGATTGATGATTTTATATCATAATGTTTAAGAAGTTTGGATAAGCCAAATGCACTTGCTATCGCATCCGGATCCGGAAAATTATGAGTCTGTATATAAACCATGTCTCCTTTGATATTTCTGACTATCTCTTCAAAACGGTTCATTGCAAATCCTCGCATCCACGATATTTTATGGAAATATTCTACAGCAATACCGAACTATTTTCAATATTTTTCATAAAATATTATATCACAAGCATATAATTATAGGTTTTAAGGAGGAAAAAATGAGCACTGCCCTTTCTTTGAAAAATATTTCCTACTCATATCACACGGTACAAGGTGAAACCTGTGCTCTCAAGGATATATCGTTTGATATTCCGAAAGGCAGTTTCGTGTCTGTCGTAGGGCCGTCCGGGTGTGGCAAATCCACCCTTTTATCCATTATAGCCGGAATAATCCGGCCGGATTCCGGACGCATATTGATAAACGGCCGCGATATAAGTCCCGGTAATGATTCGATCGGATATATGCTCCAACATGACCATTTATTTGAATGGCGGTCAATTTACGGCAATGTGATGCTGGGTCTTGAAATAAAACGTAGGAAAAAACCGGACGGCACCTCTTATGTCGATGAACTTCTTAAGCGATACGGTCTGGGTGAATTCAAAGCATCCAGGCCGTCTGAACTTTCAGGAGGCATGCGTCAGCGCGCAGCTTTAATCAGGACTCTCGCACTTGAACCTGAGATTCTGCTTCTGGACGAACCGTTTTCGGCGCTTGATTACCAGACCAGACTCACTGTATGTGATGATATATATTCAATCATCAAAAAGGAACACAAGACCGCCGTGTTAGTAACGCATGATTTGTCGGAGGCAATTTCAGTCGGAGATACCGTATATGTATTAAGCAGGCGTCCGGGCCGGATTGCACGTTCGGTTTCCGTCGATTTTCCGGCAGACATGACACCTCTCATGCGCAGAAATGCACCTGAATTCAAGGATTATTTCAATATATTATGGAAGGAGCTTAACGAAAATGGATAAAATAATTTCCCAAAGCCAGCTAAGATACCTGAAAAGCCGTAAAAGACAACACTTCTGCATTATTATCATGCGCACACTGATTCTGGTTCTGTTGATCGGCGGATGGGAACTATGCGCGGACATCGGCGTACTCAATTCTTTTGTATTCAGCAGTCCTTCAAGAATTATCAGATGTTTTACCGATATGGCCGGAACAGGCATAATATGGAAGCATCTGTGGGTAACCGTTTACGAAACTCTCATATGTTTCTCCATCGTAATTGCGGCAGGCATGCTATGCGCAATGTTAATGTGGCGGTTCCGGATGGTTTTCAAAATTGCAGAACCATATATTGTGCTCTTGAACAGTCTGCCCAAATCGGCGCTCGCACCGGTTCTCATAGTATGGCTCGGCAACAATGTAAAAACCATTATCGTCGCTGCGGTTTCCGTTGCCATATTCGGTGCTGTTTTAAGCATATATACCGCCTTCATTGAAACAGACCCGGAAAAAATCAAATTAATCCGTACTCTCGGTGGCAAGAGACGGCATATTCTCACCAAACTGGTCATACCATCTTCAATACCAACAATAATCAACACAATGAAAGTAAATCTTGGCCTTTCGCTTGTAGGTGTGATTATCGGTGAATTCCTGGCGGCCGACAGCGGTCTTGGTTATCTGATAATATACGGAAGTCAGGTTTTTAAAATGGACTGGGTTCTTATGTCAATTGTGATATTATGCATTTTGTCGGGAGTTCTGTATAAATTAATAAACATTCTCGAAAAGAAGGCCGGACATTCAAGCTGATCTTAATGTACAAAAAGGGAGACACCCTCTGTGAAAGTGTCTCCGGTACATATCTGTTGTGTTTTTCTTTTTATTGTTTCATCGGATCATTTATCTGTTTCTTATGGCATCAACAGGTTTCTTTGATGCTATCTTCTTCACCGGTATGAAACTTGCCGCTGCCGCAACAAAAATACTCAGAACAAGTATCAGCAGAACCTGTCTCGGTCCGAATGTCAGAAGACTTATAAGTACGCCAAGATCTTTTCTTATGTAATTATTGATAATCATCGTAACTGCAAACACACCGGCTGCCGAGAGCACGAAATTAATCATTGCAATTATGAAGCTTTCAGAGAAAAATATCCTGAATACATCATTACTTCTCGAACCGATAGCCCTCAGTATACCAATTTCCTGTTTCTTGTGCGCAACGCTGGTTGCGATAAAGTTTGCCAACATTACAGTTGCAAATACCGCAAAACCGATTCCGATATACATAAATACCTTAGCTAACTTCTTCAATATTGTGTTTACGGTATCAAGTTCATATGTTGTGCTGTTCTGAATCTCATATCTTATATCGCTGTTTTCACGGTAACTGTAACTTACAACTTTCATTACATCCGCTTTAGTCTGAGGCATTACACCGACAACATAATTATATTCTCCGATTTGCTTCGGATCTGTAAGTTCATTGACTCTGTTGGTGTCAGATACTATAAATGACGATGTTTTGGCATAAATGCTGTCATCTTTGACTATACCAACAATTTTATACCCGTCATACACCTCGTAGCTGCCATCATAACCGTTAATCCAGAGTTTCAGGTTTATATCTTTAAGATTGTCTGCCACACTTGTGATATCCGTATTCTCTATCGAATCGATATTAAGCGATGAAAATGTCACAATTATTTCTTTATCACCAAGCTCCTTCTTCTCTCCGTCCGTCCAGACTATATCTTCCTTAGGCACATCCTCAAAATGCACTATGCTCTCATTCGACCACAAGTTATACCCGTCATCCGTAGCATCAAGTCCGATTATTGCATTAATAGGTATAAGCTTAGGTTCATTCTGAATCATTTTATCAAGGTGTCCGTCACCGACCATTGCCGTTCCGGCAAGTCCGTATCCGGTTTCATAACTGAATTCATTATATAATGCATAATCAACAAGAGCATCGGCAGTTGACTGTCCTTCTTTCTTCTTGGTAAGCGATTCGTATCTGTCCAGATTAAGTCCGGTGTCAACAATACCGGTTATTGTGTATTCTTCATCTTCAAGCTTAAGCGTCTTACCGATAAGATCATCATACTTCTCAATTTTACCAGCTTTCTGACTGTTATCCTGCCGGTATCCTCCTATCTTAAATGATTCAAAAACATATTCGCTTACCGCAAGCTCGTTCTTGTTTCCGTCCGGAAGTCTTCCTGCTGCAAGCTTAACATTCAGTTTATCCATCTTATCATTATCAATTTCGGTAAATCCACTGAAGCTCCGTGCATATATATTGAACTCGGTTTCGGTAAATTTGGCTTCCGGATCGTAGTATGAGCCTAAATCTATCGAACGTATCGGACTGAATACACCGCTGAACGGAATATTTAAATCCTGTTCCATCTGCTGCACTTCTTCTTTGCTTATCTTATAGTTTCCGCTATTCCACCAGTAACCGTTACCACCGTCAGCGCTCTTAACGCTCTTTGAATAAGCAAGATATTTAACACCACTGTCAATAAGCGAATTGGTGCATACCTTTATATGATTGTATGAACCAAATGTATCTGCCAGTCCGAAAAGGCCGAAGGCCTGACACGACAGCAGAATAGTTATGATAAGACGGATTTTCTTATATTTTAATCCGCTTGCACCGATTTTAAAGGCATTCTTAAGAGGCAGTTTTGACTTGATAAGCTTGAATGCCGAACCATCCTGTTTCTTTATTTTATTCTGGTCGGTTGCCGTGAAACGCTTGCTGTTTATACGATTTTTTCCAAGTCTTAATGTTACCTGTCCACTTCCGAGTCTGTCTATATAATCATTGATTGCCAGTCTGTCTTCCTCCGTAAGATGGTAACCTGAAGCTATCCTGACCATGTCATTATCGTATATAATATTATCTTCCTGTTCCGCTTCTTCACTATCTCCCGAATATTCCACATCACTTATAACGTGGCCGTCAGCCAGCTCAATTATCCTGTCGGCATATTGTTCGGAAAATTCCCTGTCATGGGATACAATTATCACAAGTTTATCGCGCGAAAGTTTCTTTAATGTATCAAAAATCTGTCTTCCCGTATTGGAATCAAGCGCGCCTGTCGGCTCATCAGCCATTATGATCTCAGGGTTCTTGATAAGCGCTCTCGCTATGGCTACTCTCTGTTTCTGTCCTCCCGAAAGTTCGTTAGGTTTACGGTCTCCGTATCCTTCAAGGTCAACTTCCCTCAAAATATTATTTATCTCTTCGTCCGTCGCCTTGCGTCCCTGCAATTCTATAGCAAGGGCAATATTGGCTCCAACCGAAAATTCATCAAGTATATTATATTCCTGAAAAATAAATCCGACGTAAGTATTCCTGTATGAATCAAAATACTGCTGCTTGAAATCTTTTGATGACACGCCTTTAATAATTATCTCACCCGAATCATATTTATCGAGTCCTCCGAGAAGATTCAGCAATGTAGATTTTCCGCTTCCCGACTTTCCAAGAAGAAATACCATTCCCTTCTCAGGAAATCTTAATGATATCCCGTCGAGAGCTTTGACCGGTACGCCCTTCTTAGGCTTATATACTTTGCACAGATTAATTGCCTCTAACATAAATCCTCCTTCATATCGCAAACTGTACTATGCTAGCTAATACAGTTAGTATGATATCATCTTTATAATCTCATGTCAACAAAAAAGAGACTGTCGTACAGCATCTCAACATAAATGAGATTCCGCATTACAGTCTCTTTATAAAAATATTTCCAAAAAATGCTTATGCAGCTCTATACTGTTTGATATTCTGTTCAAAATCACTTCCCGGATCACCGTAAGTTACCAATTCAAGCATTTTGTTCAGTCCAAGTGAAATCACTCCAAGAATCGAACATGCATCAACAACAATGCTTCCGCACTTAATATCCGCGTTGCATCCCGTTTTGCCCATCATGTTCACAAAATTGATAACATCTTGCTGACTGTTAAGTTTAACCATATATGTATTCATACATATCATCCTTTCTTACACACGCTATGATTTACACTGCTGTGATACAACTTCTTCAATCGTATGAATTATATGATTTTGATATTATAAATTCAATAGGAAATTATCGACACGCCGCGACAAGATACAACACGCATAATCTTATTGTCAAAAGACTTCCCAATGAGGATAATACTTAAACCACGCTCTGGCAACGATTTCATCCGATGTCACATCCTTATATGTCCAGCTTCTGGCGTCATTGGATATGGTCCGGTTATCTCCCATTACAAAATAGGCATTTTCCGGAACTTTATACGGTCCAAAACTGTTCATGTATACGCCATCCGGAAGATACGTCTCCTCATACGGTATATCATTTATATATACAATATTATCCGTAATTTGTATGGTATCTCCAGGCAGGCCGATTATACGCTTGATCAGAAGCTGCTCCTCTTCATCATCATAACATTTATGTCTGAATATAATAACATCTCCACGTTTCGGTTCCGTAAACAAATATGCCATGCGGAATCCCATAAGCCTGTCTTCCGATTCGATAAGAGGAGCCATTGAGCGCGTAGGAATATTGGCATTGATTACAACAAATCTGCTGACGACTATATATATCAGAACAGCGGTTGCAACCGCGATTAAATATCCAAAAATATTACGAACTGCCGATACTGCTTTAGACTCAGGCTGTTGTGTTTCAACAACTTCAGGCTGTGCATCCGCATCCGGCTGCACAGCCTTACAATCATCATCAATATTAACTTCAATCCACTCAAATTCTATAACAGAATCATTGTCTGATTTCATTAAATACCTCTGCTTACTTAGTCAGAAGTTCCATTATTCTGTTACTTCTGGCAATAAATGCTGTCATTCTCTCAGGTGCTACCTGACCGTGTCCTACCATAGCCAGATCATACAACTGTTCACAGAACATTGTAACATTATCACTCTCAGGGTTGTCAAGTATATATTTAACCAGAACATTGTTAAGGTTAAGTACAAGAGTCTCACCCTGTGCGCCATACATCTCCGGATTCATTCCGGACATACCGTACATCTTCATCATGTCGGCCATTCTCTTAGAGTCTTCGTTGATTGTTATCATAGAAGAAACTTCTGCATCTTTGAGTTTCTCGGCTTTAACCTGAAGGTTGTCCTTGCCAAGTGCCTTCTTAAATATTTCGGAAAGCTTGTCATTATCGGCCTTAAGAGCTTCTTTAGCCTCTTTGCTGTCATCCGCATCATCCTTAAAAATCTCGGAAAGATCGGAATCTATGCTTAAGAACTTAAGGTTCTCATTCTTCTGCTCAAGATGTGTGATGAACGGCTGGTCAATATTATGTTTAAGAATAACCGCATCCATTCCCTGGTCCTTGAACATCTTAATATACTGGCCCTGTTCAATTTCATCTTTAACATAGAATACAGTATTCTCATGTTTCTCTTTATTCTCTTCAAGGCACTCCGGCAGGGTAAGATACTTGCCGTCAAGATTCTTGAACAGGATGTAATCATTCATCTTTTCACAGAACTTGTCATCTTTAAGACATCCGAATTTAATAAACGGACTTATGTCATCCCAGTATTTCTCGTAGCTTTCCTTATCTGTCTTACACATTCCCGAAAGCTTGTCCGCCACTTTCTTCGTAATATAATCTGATATTTTCTTAACAAATCCGTCATTCTGAAGCGCACTTCTTGATACATTGAGCGGAAGATCCGGACAATCAATTACGCCCTTTAATAACATAAGAAATTCAGGAATAACTTCTTTAATATTATCCGCTACGAATACCTGATTATTATAAAGTTTAATAACACCTTCAGCGCTCTCAAACTCAATATTGATCTTAGGAAAATAAAGTATACCCTTTAAGTTAAACGGATAATCCATATTCAGATGTATCCAGAATAACGGCTCCTTGTAATCGTGGAATACCTTGCGGTAGAAATCCTTGTATTCATCATCCGTACATTCGTTAGGATGCTTCGTCCAAAGCGGATGTATATCATTAAGCGGAACCGGTCTCTTCTTAATCTTATATCTCTCACTTGCAGGCTTGGTCTCAACAGTCTTCTTGTTACCGTCTTCGTCCTCAACTTCCTCGGTCTTAGCCTCTTCCACAACCGTTTCAATAATGGTATCGGTATCACGAAGATCATCTTTCTCAATCATCTCCGTCTTCTCTTCTGTGTCGTCTGCATTATCAAGATATATCTCATAAGGCATAAATGAACAGTACTTCTCGATTACTTCACGAGCCCTGTATTCATTAGCAAATTCAGTACAATCATCATTAAGGTACAAAGTAATCTGCGTACCGACTTCTGTCTTATCGCCATCCGTCATATCATATTCCGTACCGCCGTCGCATTCCCAATGCGTTGCCACAGCATCTGCCTTATATGACAGCGTATCTATTGCCACACGGTCGGCAACCATAAATGCCGAATAAAAACCAAGTCCGAAATGTCCTATAATCTGGTCTTCATTAGCCTTGTCCTTATATTTCTCAAGGAATGCTTCCGCACCCGAGAAAGCTATCTGGTTAATATATTCGTTAACTTCTTCGGCAGTCATACCGAGTCCGTTATCGGTAAATGTAATAGTCTTCTCCTTAGAGCTTATGCTTACCTTAATGACCGGCTTATAGTCCTCAGGAAGTTCATATTCACCCATAAGGCTTAACTTCTTAAGCTTGGTAATAGCATCACATCCGTTGGATATAAGCTCTCTAAAGAAAATATCGTGATCAGAATACATCCATTTCTTAATTATAGGGAATATATTCTCACTGTTAATTGACAGATTTCCATGTTCCTGTGCCATAATAACCAACTCCTTTAATAAAAAAAATCTTTCTGAAAGATATAGTAATACCAATCTTTCAGAAAGTCAAGAAAAAATTAGCACTCATTTCTGTTGAGTGCTAACAAAATATTCATTATATATTTCATACAGCTTTCCGGTTCCGGGAATTACCTCGTCCATCGGCGTATTTTCCCAGAAACGCTTATTAAATTCCGTAGAACTTTTCTCAAGACGAGCTGCATATTGGTCCGAGAAAACCTTCATGCGTCTCGATAAAATAATTTCGGCACTCCTCTTATCATAATCACTCTCGACATTATCATTGACGCACTTGATTATATAATATCCGATATCAGTTTCAACAATACCGCTAATTTCTCCTACCTCAAGCTTAAATGCCGCATTCTCGAATTCTTCAAGGTATTCTCCTCGTCCGAATTCAAGCGTATATTGCGAATCATCACTGTTGTCCCTGGCAAGTGCCGCGAAATCGGTACCATCATCCATTTGGGAAAGCAATGACTGCACCCGCTTATATGCACGCGAAACATCAGCCTGACTAAGTTCTGTTCTCACACCGTCATCATCATACTCAACAGTCGCAACATAAATATACTGAACATTAATAACCCTTGCCTCATCCTCGCTTACCTCGGTATCCACTGTATCGGTAATCGTATAAAATGCTTTCTGTGCCATCCTTAAAGATGTATAGAAGTCTTCCACATCAGATTTATCAATTGTCCCATTACCATCATAACCGGTCATATACTCATCCGCTGCTTTAGCAATCATATCGCAGTCTTCATCCGTGAGTCTTATGGAAAAATCATCTGCAAAATCTTCAAGAACAGCTATCTGTTCCAGCGTATCGCGGACATTGTTCTTGACATATTGCTCTGCGGTCATGCCTTCAATCTTCTCACTCCATACTTCTGAATCGAATGTTTTCTCATAAGAGCACCTGAGTTCTCCGAGCAGCAGCATCGCCTCATCCATGCTTATCTTACGGCCGTTAATAACCGCAAATGTACTCCGCTTAAGTCCTGTCGTAAACTGCACTCTGGTACATCCTGCACATATGGTCATAAGGCACACAAGGCAGACACATACCATTATTCTGAAATGTCTACGCTTCAACATACAGATACCTTCCGTCAGGAAGTGCAAATACCTCAAGGGCATCGCTCACATCTTCATAATCACTTATATCTATTCCTTCATCCTTCATATATTCAAGGAGTTCTTTCTTATCATCAAACACCTGAGCCATGCATTCCTCAAGAAAATCAATGGCCTCATCAATATCAGCCACTACTTGTTTCGGAAACAGCTGCTCCTGGTTCTCATAAAATACTTCTGCACAAATATTATCGATTTCACTCATATTTCTGTCCTCACATTTTCTTAATCTCATGTATCAGCCGTGATACCGGAAGTCCGACAACATTATTGTAATCTCCGTTTATTCCAAGGATATATGCCGCAAAGAATCCCTGTATGCCATATGCACCGGCCTTATCCATGCTCTCACCGCAGGACAGATATTCTTCTATCTCTTCATCAGACATCGGATATACCCTGACCCCGGTTACTTCAGAAAAACACACTTCACGATCTTTGCCTATAATATCTACACCTGTAATCACATTGTGTTCCCTTCCCCGGATAAGCTTAATCATATCGAAGGCTTCTTCATATGAATGAGGTTTCCCAAGAATTCGCCCATCCACCGCCACGACCGTATCCGCGCCTATTACCAACGTATTGCCGTCCATTCCTGGCAGCCTGTCAAATACATCATGTGCCTTATCGGATGCCAGCTGTCTGACTATTCTTTCAGGGCTTATCTCTCTTATAATCTCTTCACGTTCTGAAGGAATGACCTCACATTCCACACCTACCTGTTCTAGCAGTGCAAGTCTTCTCGGTGATGCTGAAGCCAGTACTATTTTCGTATCCTTGATATTCATAACATTCTCCATTTATGTTGTACGGAATATTATATATTGTATCAAAGCGGGACAGCTTTTACAACCCTTTTATGGGTTCTGTGAGACATCTATCGCTGTCACATCAACGCCCCTGTTCTCAACCGGCGTTGAGAATACTATCTGGGTACTTGTCCTTCCGAATTTCTGAAGTCTTCCAATGAACGAGTCCAGAATCATTGTATCAGAAAAAGCAACTTTAATAAGCATTGAGAAATCGCCTGTCACACAGTTACATTCCAGCACATTTGGACACGCCTTTATAAAAGGATAAAATTCCTCCTTCTGTGCCGGTATTATCTCAAGATTAATAAAAGCCGTAATATGATATCCAAGCTTTGTCTGATTAATTCTGGCTGTATATCCGGAAATTATATTTTCTTTCTCAAGCCTCTCAATCCTCGCAGATACCGCCGGTGATGATAAAAATACATGTTCAGCCAGTGTCTTAAGCGGGGTCCTTGCATTCTGCTGCAAAAGTGTAATTATTTTCTTATCGATTTCATCCATATATGTGCCTCCTTGGGTCTTTATAAAAAAAAACACCTACTGCGCCTTTCAGTAGATGTCTCCGTCGACCCTTGTTTCTTTTTCTTCATAATACATTACAAAAATAAAAAAATCAAGATTTTTTTTAATTTTATTAAGTCAAACAGACATTTTCACGTTGCGGCTTAGTCTGATTTCTGATACAATTATCATATTAATGAATGAAAGGAGCCCTATATGAGCACTTACGAAGATTTTGAAGACGATACCGTTACACTTACATTCGATGATGATAAAGAGGTTGAATGCGGCATTGTAGCTATATTCCCGGCCGGTGAAAGAGAATATATCGCACTTCTCCCGCTTGGCGGCGAAGAAGAGGAGAACGGTGAGGTTTACATTTACCGTTATTCCGAAGATGCAGATGGTGAACCGTCCATTGACAACATCGAGGATGATGAGGAATATGAAATTGCATCAGATGCTTTTGATGAGTTACTTGATTCAGAAGAACTTGATGAAATTCTTGATGATGATGACGAGGAGTAATCCCCGTCATCTTTATTATTGTTCCGGAACAACAGCAAAAAATACTATGTCATCTGTTCCGTTATTGATCATTGAATGACCATGTCCCTTCGGGCAGTAATGGCATCCTCCCGCTTCCACGGTTTCTGTTCCATCGTCATAGATAAAATCCGCCTTGCCTGCCAGAATATAAATGATTTCACTGTTGGTCTCATGCACATGATATCCTATCGATGAACCCGGCTCCAGCCCGTCGTACATTATTTTATTCAGTTCATCTGCATACATTTTCGCGCAAAGCTCACCTTTTCCGCCTTTAAACCCAGGCTTTCTTTCTTCAGGTATTTTATTAAAATCAATTATCATTTGCCATTCCTTCTTTCCATATGATATGATTATTATAATTTAATTTGCTCATAAACTCAATGAAAGGTTAGTATTTTCCATGAATAGAAATATATTATACAAAGCGGTCGTTTTTGATATGGATGGTGTTATATTTGATTCAGAGCGTGCGGTAATGCAATGCTGGAAAGAGGTTGCTTCGCGCCACAATATTCCCGATATAGAAAAAGCCATTCTTGCATGCACCGGAACGACCATGGTGCGCACCCGTGAAATCATGCTTAATCTGTACGGCGCTGATTTTCCGTATGATGAATATGCCAGGGAATCATCAGTAATATTTCATTCGAGATATGACGGCGGCAGGCTTCCGATGAAACCGGGTGTCAAAGAGCTTCTCACTTTTTTAAAGGAACACGATAAGAAAATTGCCCTTGCTTCCTCAACCAGACAGCAGGTCGTTACGGATGAACTGCGTGATGCCGGTATAATCGAGTATTTCGACCGTATAATATGCGGCGATATGGTAAGCCGCAGCAAGCCGGCTCCGGATATTTTCTTAAAAGCCTGCGAAGAGCTTAACATCTCTCCGTCAGACTCATATGCAATTGAAGATTCATACAATGGAATCCGTGCAGCACATGCCGCAGACCTCCACCCGATCATGGTCCCTGATCTGTTGCCGGCAGATGAAGAAATGCAATCTCTTGCCGAGATCGTCCTTCCAAACCTCACAAGTGTTAAGGAGTACCTTGCCTGATTTCCACGTATCTCCTATTATATGGCAATCTGCATTTGGCTTAATCCGCAACGGAGGATATTCTTGTATAAAGTCATTTACTACCGCCGTCGTAAGAAACATTCCTAATATTATTGGAGTCTCAATAATATCATTAAAATTGATTTCTTCGTTACGTATTTTCTCAAAATTTTCATAAAACAAATCATTATCATAAATATTTTGTTTTGACATTCTGCAGCCATCATTTAATATAAAAAATTTTTCTCATGAAGAAAATAAAATTATAGCAAAAAACTTGTATCAATTATTTTTTTTGCCCGATGTAAAATGGGTAATTCTCTATTTGCTACAAGTTTTCCTAATCTTGTATTCGCTCTATCTTCATACTCTTGAACTGCTTCTTCATATGACAATTTCAATGTTGATAAATGAAAACAATCTATCTCATCGTGCGTCAAATTCTTTTCTCCAAACGATTTTATTCTACACAAAAAATAATTATTAATATTATGTCTGTGAATCAAATTATAATAATCACTTACAACTCCGATTTTACAAACCACTTCTACCTGTACGCCCAGTTCTTCTTTAAGTTCTCTCCGAATGGCAGTAAGCAAATCCTCACCATCCTCAACACCACCACCAGCAGTTTCGATTAATGTTGCTTTTCCAAAATCATCATCTCGTTCTGCTCTTACAAAATAGAATTGTCCGCTTTCATCAATTAAAGCTCCACCTGCTTTTACAAGGAAGAAACCGATCATCTCAACGATACCGGTAACATCACCACCCTGCATGGTAGATGGACAAAGCGCATATCCAATACCCATTAAGATACCACAGATTGGAAGACACGCAACTGGAAGCATTAAAGCTTTTCCTAATTTCTGCAAATACTTCATCATACTAAAAGCTCCTCCTTTTTTTATAATCCCTTTTAGTTTTATTTTATACCGTTAGAAACACGGCTAAAATACGTTTTTCATATCACAGATCCCTGTCTGTTTATTTCTTTAAGATCAGAACTGTATCACCCGGATTGACATCAGATCCTGTCACTGCTTCCACGGTCTGATAGTCCGATGTGTTGCATACAACCATAGGTGTGATCACATCATAACCTGCTGCTTTCACTGCCTCAAGGTCAACCGAGATCAGAAGATCTCCTTTTTTCACCGCATCCCCATTTCCTTTATGGGCGGTAAAATGTTCTCCCTTTAATGCGACAGTGTCTAATCCGATATGCACAAGCAATTCCACGCCCTCTGTGGTCGTCATGCTCACTGCATGCTTCGTATCAAATAACATCTCGATCGT
>ENA-ORCP01001181-ORCP01001181.1-human-gut-metagenome-genome-assembly--contig:-NODE-1181-length-22991-cov-5.938815_pt1 | contig 22991 bp, 19 predicted proteins | sample MGYA00242990_ERZ507991 | MGnify/ENA primary metagenome ERZ507991 (study PRJEB26167, sample SAMN06115496) | human gut metagenome | host: Homo sapiens | place: China:Henan | collected 2015-05-07... | reverse complement strand
TCCGAAGCTTTGAAGTATTCGGGCATTCAGAGGGAGTATGCTTTGTGTATCAGGCAGATACAAATTCAGCTTTACCGTCGCCCCGAAGCCGAACGTCTGCACTTTGCCACATACAGAGAGGTCGAAAGGTCAAGCCGTCTGCTGTTATATTTGCGTGATAACAAAATTCATTCGGCAGATGATTTTCGGAAAGCTGTTTCCGATGCGGAAGCAAGACTCAAAAATCTGAAAGCCGAAAAGGACAGCCTTACAAAGAAAATTGCCGATGAGGAAAAGCTCATCGGCGATATTCCGAAGTATCTTGAAATTCTGAAACGCAGGCCACTGCTTCCAAAGGATATTTCCGAGCTTGCTAAATACAATTATCTGAAAGATGCAGGGATAACCTCGCTTGAAGATGCGGAAAAGCACAGGCTGATGCTTGCCGATATGAAAAGTCGGCTTGAAGAGGCTGACGGAAAAATCTGTGAAGCCGTTTCCGAGAAAAAGACCGCTTCCGATTTTTATGCTGCCTATGAAAATCAGATGAAGTCCGATTATCAGATTTTGCTTGAGCAGGCAAAGGCGGAGATGGAAAGTCTTCGGAGAGAGGAAGAACGGCAGAAGGCTGAACTTGAAAGGAGTGAGGTGCAGGAGGAGAGAAAACCGCAGAGCAGGAAGAAAACAGGATTTTCATTATAAAGAATATGTTCGGAACTTCTCCGAGTTATGTTATGTGAGGTGATTGATTATGCGGTGAAACAGAAAATCGCAGCACCCGTTATGAGTGCTGCGATGAGTGGTCTGCTCTACAAATTGGAATTTGTCGTGTTCTTTATATAGAGAAAATATCAATTTTACAGTCCACTCATTCCATAAACCTATTTGTTCAATACTGTCATAATCAAGCAAACCATAATACAGATAATCACAATCGCAGTAAAAATGACTCTTAATGCCGTTACAACGCATTTAGACTTTTTATTGTTTCTTATTTTGTTTCTTATTTCACTCAAAACTCCCGTAGTAAAAAAGATACACGTTATCAACGCCCCCACAGACAGTCCAAATGCAATTCCCTCAATGCACATTAAAAAGGGATTGATCTGTTCTATTTCAAAACTTACAAACAATAGTGCCAGTAAAAGCGAACCCAATCCAACAAAACTTATGATACGAACTCTTTTCATAAGTATATCTTTCTCGTTTTCGGCATAGTCCGCCACCTTTAGTAATGTGTCTTTTTCTTTTTGATCCATATTCTCACTTTTCCTTTCTCCATCGATGATTTCTTTGATTTCGACATCATAAAACTCTGCCAGTTCAATTAAAAGACTAATGTCCGGTAATGTATTTCCCGTTTCCCAACGAGAAATGGAACGATTAGATACATTTAATTGTTCCGCCAGCTGTTCCTGTGTCAATCTTTTTTCGAGTCGTAATTCTTTTAGAAAAGAACCCATTTTTATTTGGTTCATATTGAAACCTCCTTTCATCATCATAGTATCATTTGTATCCACCCTTTTGAACGACACAAAGTGAGAAATGCCGTATATTGTAGGATTGGACACATCTGTCCGGTCTATTTTCTTAATCTCTATAACTTCCGATTTGTCGGGCAGATTATCCCAACTAATTCCAAAACAATTATACCATATCCACACAGAAAAAGTCAAACTTTAATGTGGTATGAAAGGCAGGTGAGCTTATTTCTTCTGTTCTTCTTCGTGCAGGCGGTCAAGCTCCGCATAGTATTTATCCAATTCCTCCATAACAAACCGCTTGATTTCGGAGGTAACGGAAACCCCACGCATTTCACACCAAGCCTTGTAGTCCCTGAATTCTTCCTTTCGAACACGGGTGGAAATGGTGTGCATATTCTCTTTGTCCCATTTGCGGGCATATCCCTTTTGCTTTTCCGATACGGGCATATTATCACTCTTTCTACTTGCGTAAGTATTTAATACCTTATTATATCACACCCATACACAGAAGTCAATGTGCGCATTGCACCGGAATTTGCCGAAAACTTTGTCCGGGATAACTATTGAAAACTACTGTCGCAAGTAGTAAAATATAAATGTAATCAAAACACGAAACAACGAAATGTTCCGATGGAACATCAAACGGAGGTAATGATCTATGGCAGTAATACTAAAAACACATTGAATTATGGGAATCTCTCACTTCAAAACCCATATATCAAAGCTTTTGCAGTGATTTCTTCGCCATAATTCTAATGGTTTTTAGTATCATTTGAATTCAGTCTTTCTGATAAGGACTTCAACAAGCTCAGGCTTCTTAAAAGGGCAGACGGCGAAACCGATATGACCTTTAACGATTATGCGGAGGAGCTTTTAAGCGGTGTTATCGGCAGAATGTACCGTGAATATGACAGGCAGGGACTTATAAATGAGGACGAAGATGACTGATGCCAAGAATGAGCTTATCATTGCCAAGACGATTCTTTCGGCACAGGCGAACGTCATTATATGCCGTGAGGCAAGGAAGCAGAATATCCGTGAAAAAGCGTTAATGGCTTATGCTGAACGCAGAAAGCCGAAGCCACAGCGTACACCAATGACCGCCGAAGAACGCAAAGCGGTTTGGAACACACTTAAAAATTTGAATGATTGAGAGGTAAATATTATGATTAAAATTTCCGATGAAAGCTATGAGAGAGTGAATGACATTCTGGAGGACATAGGCTGTGCCTGCGAAACCTCCGATTATTATGAGGATTGGGAGGACATTGCAAGACCGTCGTTCTGTGTTATGGACGACCTCGATGCTGACCAATACGGTATGACCTGTGCGGCGTTTGCCGAGAAGATTGAGGAGCTTTATGACAATGGCGAAACCAATTATGCAAAGGGTACTCATTCCGCATTTTACGGTTATCTCCGTGAACGCCGTGACTATCTTGAATTTAACGGCTATTATGACAAGCCCGAACTTCCCGAAGATGCAGACGAGGACGATATTGACCTCTATAATGAAAAAATGGAGAGATATGAAGCTTATGAGGGGCTTATAAATGCTGTTGATAAGTGGATAGACAAAATGAACAGGCTTGAGCTTGCGTGAGAAAGGATACTGATATGAAAGTTATAACTTTGGCTAATATGAAAGGCGGAGTCGGAAAATCAAGTTCCGCAAATGCTCTTTCGGCGATACTTACCGAGCGTGGATACAGAACGCTCCTTATCGACTGCGATCAGCAGTGCAACAGCACCGATACCTACCGTGCGGAAACCGAGGGTGCATCGACCGTTTATGATGTTCTACTTGATGACAGCAGGATAAGCGTGTCGGAAGCGGTTCAGCATACCGAGTGCGGAGAGATACTTGCAGGTGACAGCCTTTTAAGGCAGGCGGACGAAAAGCTGAAAGGAAGCGTTGACGGGCTTTACCGTATGGCAGACGCTTTGGAGAAGTGCAATGGGTATGACTACATAATCATTGACACCGCTCCTGCGATGAATTCCATACTTCACAACTGCCTTATCGCCGCAGATGAAGTCATTATCCCTGTTACGGCGGACAGGTATTCTTTGCAGGGACTTTCACAGCTCAACGAAACCATAAAGGCGATAAAGAAGCGTCAGAATCCGAGGCTTACAGTTGCAGGGCTTCTTCTCATAAAGTACAACAGCAGGGCAAATCTTTCGAGAGAGGTCAGAGCATCGCTTGAAACCGTTGCGGAGAGTATGAATACAAAGATTTTCGATACTTCTATCCGTGAGTGCATAAAAGTCAAGGAAGCACAGGCAAAGAAGCAGACATTGATAGAATATGCACCGTCCATATTTCCGGGTTGATGTTCTACTGTGAAGCTGCCCTTGTTTACTGTTACCTTAAATGTTACGGTAAATCCGCTGTATTTTACGGTAACTGTCTTTTCGCCTGTTGTTGTGCTGTCAAAGCCTTTTATCATCGTTCCATTGATGTCAATATCAACAGAAGTGCCGTTATTGTAGCTTACGGTTATCTTTCCGCCCGTGAGGTCAAGGGTATCGCCTACCTCATAGGTTGTCTTTGTGGGTGCGGATTTGAGTGTAATACCCGTAACTACCGCATCAATTACGCTATAGGAAATGCTTCCGCTTGCTGTTGTGTAGTTTGCGCTGTTGGGGGTGAAGGTGTAGGAAATAGTTCCCGTTGCTCCTCCGTTAAGGGTATCAAGTACAGCGGTAAGAGCTGCTGTCGAAGCGTATGTCTGTACGCCGTATGTATAGCTTATTGATCCTGTCAGTTCTGCACCGTCAATGCCCTTGAATACGGGAGCTGCAAATGCTGTGGAAGCTGTTCCGTTTGTGAAGCTCTGTGAAGCTGTTGTCGCATCGGTGGGAGCTGTGGGACTTACGGTAACTGCTACTGTGCAGGAGAGCTTGTTTGTTACTTCATCATAGTCAAAGCCTGTGAGGTTGCTGTAATCGAAGTTATTATAATCTGTCACTATCTTGTATGCGGTATAGCCTGTGTTATTAACGTCGGGAATGGTGCTTGCGTTTTCCCAAGTCCAGCCTGTTTCAAGTCCTGCAGCTGAAAGTGCCTGACCGTAAGTAAGAGTATTTGAAGCTGTGGGGGGCGTTACGCTCGGTTTTGCCTTGTTTACGGTAACTGTGATCGTCTTTGTTGCCTTTGCATAATCATCGGTTTCTGCCGCTGTTATTTCAACGGTTGCCGTGCCTGCTTTAAGAGTGGTGATAGTACCGTCTGCGGCTACGGTGATAACATCATCGCCTGTCTTGACCTGTAGGAAATTGCTCCGCCGCCGCTTGTTGTTGCAGTTATCTTCTTGCCTGTTTCGCCGTAGGTCAGCGTTACATCATTGGCGGTGATAGTCTGATTATCCTTTTCGGTGATTTTCAGAGTGCCGTTCACATAGGTGAATGTATAGTTCGTGCTATCTTCCGCACCCGAAACTGTAATCGGGAATGTGCCTAAGTTGTCACTGTTTGATACAGAGCAGGAAACGCTTACAGTGATCGGTAGAGCTTCATTGTTCACAAGACCCGATACATCGTAGCCAAATGTCGGAAGTGAGTTGCCGACCTTGACCATGTGGCTTTTCGCCGTTACGGTAACATTCGCCTTGCCGATAGAAGCCAAAATGCTGACCGCCGTTGTGTCATTCACGTTATTGTTACCCTGTACCTTATAATATACGGTGTACTCTCCTGCGTTTGTTACCGTGGGAATGCTCGTTGAATAGGTAGTATCGTCAAGGCTGTAAAGCAGCGTACCAAAGTTGGTAGAGCCTGCCGAGATAAGCTCCAGCGCCGTGCCGTTGTAAACAAGCCCTGTTTTCGCTGTGGGAACTGTTACCTTGGAAGTTGCCTTGAATATCTGGAAATCAAGCGTTTGTTCGCTGAATGTGTAGTTGACGCCCGACTTTGCCGTGATTGTAACGGTTGCCATGCCTGCGTTTATATTGTTGGTGATTGCTGCAGTGTAGTCCTTATCCTTTGCGAGAGCAGTTTCGCCGTCCTTAACCGTAACGTTAGGCGTAATCGCCGAGCCTGTGCAGGTGTGTGTTCCCGAACCCTCAACCGTGGGGGTTATCGGCTTTGCGGTTATCACAGCAGGAACGGAAACGGTTGTACTTTTGAGCTTGTAGTTCGCATTTCCTGTGAGGGAAATCGTAACAGTAACATTGCTTGTTCCGACATTTGCGGAGGAATAAGCGCCGATGGTGGGAGTTATCGTCACGCTGTCCTCACCAACAAGATCACTGACAACAAGATTACCGTTGCTTATGCCTGCGGCTGTTGTTCCGTCATATACCTTTGATACCTTGAAATCGCCTGCGGAAACGGTAAGCTCTTTCTTTGCCACATCAACAGTACCCGTTGCCACAACGTGGTTTGTGAAGGTCTTTCCGCCGATAGTGCCGTTGAAAAGCACCTTGTACTGCTGATCATCTCCTGCATCGGGAGAGCCTGTTACATCAAATGAGAAGCCTGTTGTGACAGTTTCATCAAGAAGAACGGCTTTCAGCCCCGTATTAAGCGTGAGGATTTCCGCCCAAGTGTCGCCGTAGGTGGGGGTTGCCTTTACGGTAACGGCGTTTTCGGCTGTTGCGGTTTCATCGCCAACCTTGAACGCAACATCAATCATAGTGTAATTTATTGTGCCTGTTGCGTTTTTGTAATTTGTAGTATCATCGGGAATAAAGGTGTAGCCGATACTGCCCGTAGAACCATTTGTTTTGGTCTTTAGGCTTTCTGCTGTATCAGCATAAGTATTGCCGTCATAAGTCAATGCGCCTGCAAGTGTGTTTCCGTCAACACCCTTTACATCAGGCTCGGTAAATGTTCCCACTCCGCACACAATATTCTGTGGGGTATCAACCGTTACGGCAGGGTCAGCTTTGCCGATAGAAACCGTAAAATTCTGTGCGTCAACATCTTTCACATTGTCGTTGCCCTGTATGCTTCCTTGTCATTCTGAAAAACATTGCCCCGAATGCAAGAAAAACTGCGGCAGACAGCAGTATATAGCTCAGCTTTACTGAAATGCTTCTGTATGAAATTATCCCGAGCCTTGCAACATTAAAGCCCGCAGCCAGCCGTACTATCCCGGCTATCAGAAGCAAGGACCTTTTTTTACGCAATAAAATTTTTTCATTTCCTGCCCCCGAGAATATAGGCGACACCGCACAGAGCTTGTGCGCAAGATGCGCAGTCAGATTTTTTCGTCAAATTGTATAGAAATTTCGCAGGCAGGCTGTCTGTCGGTCAGCCCCTCTGTCACTTCGTGACACCTCCCCCCCACAAGGGGGAGATCACCTGTCAAGAAATTTCTGTGCAAGATGACGGAAAATATGCAAGCAGATTGCGTGCAAAGCTGTTAGGCGTGCTTTGTGCGGTGTTGCCTATAGTAGTTTCGTACTGTTCCCGTTATATCACATTATCCGGCATAATTAAAGGAGAATATCCGTTCACAGAGGGATATTTGCAGAAAATTATGAGCTTTCCTTTTCTTCAAGCGTCCAGGGTATCCTTTCGGAGGAAACCTTTTGCCCTTTGAGAATGTCAACGAGCTTTTTGGCGGCGATAGTGCCGATATTCATATCGCCGTAGGAAAGGGAGGTTATCTTTATAGCCGACATCTCGCTGAGATTGCTGTTGTCAAAGCTTACCACGGCAATGTCCTCGGGAACTCTCTTTCCATGGGCAGTGAGAAACTTGATCAGCATATATGCTATCTCGTCATTGTAGCAAACCACGGCAGTAGCGTCACCGATTGAGGAAAGCACGCTGTCCTCATCGGAAAATATCCTGTACTTGTTTTCTGTTGTGAACCAGATGGTCTTATGGTCGGAAACAAACAGCCTGTTGTCAAACATGGCGGAGATGTAGCCCGAATAACGCTCATGCCCCTGGATATCGTCTGCCTTGAAAACAGAAGCAATGCTTTTGTGTCCCTTTCTGAAAAGGTAGTTCACAAGCTCATAGCCGCCGTTGAAATTATCCGCACATACGGACAGGGGACAGGTAAGCCCGGGATAGCAGCTGTTGAAGAAAACTATCGGGATGTTCGCTTCGCTGAGCTTCCTGTACAGAGCGATGTTGGGGTTCGGGAGAGCGGTTTTCGTCCCCTCCACAAGAATGCCCGCAACAGGCTCATTCATGATGTCCTCAAGTATCCGCCGCTCGTTTCGTATCTGATTCCTTGTAGCGGAAAGCACCGCCGAAAAATTGTTTTTCGACAATACCTCCTCAACTCCTCTGAGCTGTCCCGGAAAAATATAGTCGTCGATATATGTGGCGATAACGGCTACCTTTCCCGTATTTACGGCAGGCTCCTCCCTTTTTACCGTGGAGCCGCTGCCCTGCTTTTTTTCGATCATCTTCCGTTCTTCGAGTATTGACAATGCTTTCCTGACCGTCTGGCGGCTTACATCAAATCTTTTGGTGAGCTGCTCCTCGGTGGGGAGAAGAGTTCCGTTGGGATAAGATCCGGTCATTATCTCCTCATAAAGTGAATTTGCTACATATTCGTATTTTTTCAATCAGCATCACCTTTTTGAATACAAATTTCCTGATAAATATGATACAACTTTAGCATATATTTGTCAAGGCATAAATTGCGATTTTTAATGTTATATGTTAACAAAATATAGAAATATGTGCAATTTAGATAAAAATATTCAAAGAATAATATATAATTTGGGTATTGCAATTAGTGTAGGCTTGTGATAGAATAATATCAAGCAAAAGGGCAAAAGGGAAAACTTACAAATTTGTACTTAAGCTTAAAATTTGTACTTGTTTTACCCGATTAAATAAAAAATGCGACTATATATTATTAGGAGGGCGTTATTATGAAGATGAATAAGGTATTTGGAACAGTTTTGAGCGTGGCACTTGCAATGTCGATGTTCAGCGCTTGCGGAGCAAAGACAGATTCCGGCAACGGCGGCAGCGCAGATGCGGGTAATTCCGACAAGTCACTTATCAAGGTCGGCATTATCAACAACGACCCTAATGAGTCCGGCTACCGTACTGCTAACGATAAGGATATGAAGAATACCTTTACCGAGGCAAACGGCTACAGTGCTTCCTTCGCATACAGCCTTAAGAACGACGAGCAGATCGCTTCTGCACAGAAGTTCATTCAGGACGAGGTTGACTATCTCCTTATTTCCGCAGCAGGTACTTCCGGTTGGGACAGCGTTCTTCAGGATGCAAAGAACCAGGGCGTAAAGGTAATTCTTTTTGACCGTACAATTGATGCAGATTCCAGCCTCTATGAAGCTTCTATCGTTTCCGACATGGCTCAGGAGGGTAAGACAGCAGTTGACTGGCTCGCATCCCAGGGCCTTTCCGAGTACAATATAGTACATATTCAGGGTGTTATGGGTTCCGCTGCTCAGATCGGCAGATCCGGCGCTCTTGATGAAAAGGCAGCTGCTGAAGCAAGCTGGAACATTATTACACAGCAGACCGCTGAATGGAACGCTGAAAACGCTCAGCAGATCGTTCAGTCCGTTATCGACTCCGGCAAGTCCTTCAACGTAATCTACGCTGAGAACGACGACATGGCTAAGGGCGCAGTTGCTGCTCTTGACAAGGCAAACATCTCTCACGGTGTTGGCAAGGACGTTATCGTAATGGGCTTTGACTGCAACAAGTGGGCACTTGAAGAGCTCCTCGCAGGCAACTGGAACTACGACGGTCAGTGCAACCCCTTCCAGGCTTCCTACATCAACGACATCATTCAGGACCTCGAAAACGGCAAGGCACCTGCTGAAAAGGTAGTAGTAATGCAGGAAAAGGGCTTCGACGCTTCCACCATTACTCAGGAAGATGTTGACAACTACGGCATCTGATATAGCTGACACTATACAATAAGCCATAAATAAACGCAGACGCGGCTCGGTATAATGGATGATACAATCCGTGTATCGTGCCGCACTTTTTTTAATATTTCTGACTGGAGGCGAATAATATGCAGGAGGAAGTTGTTCTCAGACTGGAGGGCATCTGCAAGGAATTTCCCGGCGTAAAGGCTCTGCAGGATGTTGAGCTTACGCTTCGCAAGGGCGAGATACATGCGCTCATGGGCGAAAACGGCGCGGGAAAATCTACTCTTATCAAGGTTCTTACGGGCGTGTATCAGAAGGACGGCGGAGAGATATATCTTTCCGGAAAGCCCGTTACAATTAGATCTACCCAGGACGCACAGAATTCGGGCATAAGCACGGTTTATCAGGAGATAACTCTCTGCCCCAATCTTTCTGTTGCGGAAAATATGTTTATCGGAAGAACAAAGGGCGCTTTCACCAACTGGAAGAAAATGAATGCGGACGCAGAAAGGCTGCTCAGCTCTCTCGATATCCCCGCAAAGCCCACACAGCAACTGGGAAGCTGCTCCATAGCAGTTCAGCAGATGGTTGCCATTGCAAGAGCCGTGGATATGGACTGCAAGGTGCTCATTCTTGATGAGCCTACCTCATCTCTTGATGAGCAGGAGGTCGAAAAGCTCTTCAAGCTCATGCTTGACCTTAAATCAAGGGGAGTAGGCATTATCTTCGTAACTCACTTCCTCGATCAGGTGTACGCAGTCTGCGATAAGATATCGGTACTTCGTGACGGAAGATTTGAAGGCGAATACAATGCTTCAGAGCTTCCAAAGGTTGAGCTTGTTTCAAAGATGCTGGGCAAGGATCTCAATGCTCTTTCGGATATGGAAAAGCCTGTTGCAGTTTCCAGTTCGGAGGACGGCGAGGCACCCGTATTTGAGGCATCGGGACTTGAAAGCACCGCAGGCATCGCTCCCTTCGATTTCAGCATCAGAAAGGGCGAGGTAAACGGTTTTACGGGTCTTCTAGGTTCGGGAAGAAGCGAATCTGTCCGTGCCATTTACGGTGCCGATAAGGTTCTGGGCGGTACGATCAAGATGAACGGCAAGGAGGTCAAGATCAAGAAGCCCCTTGACGCCATGAAGCTCGGTATCAGCTATCTCCCCGAGGACAGAAAGCGTGACGGTATCGTCGGCGATCTTTCCGTAAAGGACAATATCATTCTCGCACTTCAGGTAATGAAGGGAATGTTTCATCCCATCTCAAAGGCAGACGCAGCAAAATTTGCCGATGAATACATAAAGCTCCTTGAGATAAAGACCGCTTCCCCCGATACACCCATAAAATCTCTTTCGGGCGGAAATCAGCAGAAGGTAATTCTTGCAAGATGGCTCCTTGCAAATCCAGTATATCTCATTCTCGATGAGCCTACAAGAGGTATCGACGTAGGTACAAAGCTTGAAATACAGAAGCTTGTGCTGAAGCTTGCTTCCGAGGGCAAGAGCGTGACCTTCATCTCCTCGGAAATTGACGAGATGCTTAACGTTTGCTCAAGACTTATTGTAATGCGTGACAGAAAGGCTGTCGGCGAGCTTAGCGGCTCCAATCTTAATCAGGGCAAGATAATGGAAACTATCGCAGGAGGTGAAAAGGTACATGAAAACGCTTGAAAAATCTGCACAGCAGAAGGCAGGCGGAAATAATGCAGGTGCCTTTGTAAAGAAGCTGATAAGAAATCAGATATTCATTCCTATCGCAGCACTGCTTATTCTTATGATATTCAATTTTGTCGCAGACCCTTCCTTCTTTGCCGTTACACTTTCACAGAACAGTGCAGGCTATCCTGTGCTTTCGGGAAACCTTATCACAATACTTGACAATGCATCCGAGCTTGTTATCCTTGCCATAGGCATGACTCTTGTAACATCTGCCTCCGGCGGACAGGATATCAGTGTGGGCGCTGCGATCGCACTTGCAGGAAGCGTTGTGCTGCGAGTTCTCTGCGGCACGGAATCCCGCCCCGAAACACTCCAGGCTCCCATAATCGTGGCATTCCTTATCTGCTGCCTCGTTGCAATGGCATTCGGTGCATTTAACGGCGTGCTTGTTGCCTATTTCAAGATACAGCCCATGGTTGCGACCCTTATCCTTTTCACTGCAGGACGTTCAATTGCAGCGTGGATAAACAACAATGAGCTTCCCATCATCAGCGATGAAAGCTTCGGCTATTTCGGAAACTTCATTCCGGGCATCCCCGTTCCCACACCTATTTTCATTGCCATAATCTGCATGATAATCATTGCCCTTGTGCTTCGCTTTACAAAGCTGGGACTTTTCACACAGTCCGTCGGCATCAATGCAGAGTCCTCAAGGCTCAATGGAATAAACCCCGAATTCATCAAGTTCATTACATATGTTATCCTCGGACTTTGCGTGGCTGTTGCAGGCTTTATAAAGGTAAGCCGTTTCTCCACCATCAACTACTCCGTTGTTGCAAAGGATATCGAAATGGACGCTATCCTTGCGGTCGCGCTCGGCGGAAATGCCCTGAGCGGCGGTAAATTCAATATGGCAGCTTCCATTCTCGGTGCTTATGTTATCCAGTTCCTTACCACAACTCTTTTCAAGTTCAATGTTATCTCCAGTGCGCTCCCTGCATACAAGGCAGTAGTCGTAATTATCCTTGTTGTTCTCAGTGCACCTGTTGTAAGAGATAAGCTCGCTGAGTTGCGCAAGAAGCTTTCCGCACCAAAAGCTGCTGTTAAGGAGGCGAATCAGTAATGAATATTTTGAAAAACACAGACGGCTCTCCCAAGAGAATGTCCGATCAGAATCTGCTTCTCACAATTACTATCGCCGTTTTCTTCCTGATGTACATATGTGCGGTGATCTTCCTGGGTTCGGGCTTCTTAAAGCCTCAGACCTTCTTCAACATTCTCAATGAAAACGCAGCTCTCATAATCCTTTCCTGCGGAATGAGCCTTGTAATGATTACGGGCGGCATTGATATCTCCGTCGGAACACTTACAGCCCTTGTCTGCATGAGCTGTGCCGTAAACCTTGATTACAACGGCGGAAACGTGCTGACCTCCATTCTAATTGCCCTTGGAATCGGACTTGCTTTCGGACTTATTCAGGGCTATCTTATCGCATATCTTGAGATACAGCCCTTTATAGTTACTCTTGCGGGAATGTTCTTTGCAAAGGGTATGACTACCATCGTAAACGCAACCCAGTTCAATGTTGCAAATGAAGAATTCCAGGCACTCAAATCCACTCGTATCATAGTTCCTTTTATGGGCGCTTACAACAAAAAGGGCGTTTATGTACCTGCTTATGTTGAGATAGGCGTTATAGTTGCGCTTATCACAGTTATCGTTCTGTTTGTGCTTCTTAAATGGACAAAGCTCGGACGAGACTTCTATGCCATCGGCGGCAACAGCCAGAGCGCAAATATGCTCGGCATCAACGTAAAGAGAACAAAGTTCTGTGCATACCTTCTCTGCGGAATACTTGCAGGCATCGGCGGATTTGTTTACTTCCTCCACGTTGGTTCAGGCTCTCCTTCCCACGCAAGCGGAGCTGAAATGAACGCCATTGCTTCCTCCATCATCGGCGGTACAATGCTTTCCGGCGGTTCGGGAAATATCATCGGAACACTTTTCGGTGTGCTTTCCCTCAGTACCATCAAGAATATCGTTTCCTCTCTCGGACTTGACGAGGCATGGTGGACAAATATCACCGTTGCGGCTATGATCTGTCTGTTCCTTGTAATCCAGAGCGTGGTTCTTTCCAGAAAAAACAAAGCAAAATCATAAGCTGTTTCACGCTTATATCAACAAAACAAGAAAGGAACAATTTTACATGAACAGGATCTATTTCATTACGGGCAGCCAGGACCTTTACGGCGAGGAAACTCTTAAGCGGGCTGCTAATGACAGCAGGGAAATGGCTGAATTCTTAAACGGCAGACTGAATGATATCGCAGAGGTATGCTTTGAGCCTGTTGTAACAACAGCTGCCGAGGCGGAGAATGTTTGCGTAAAGGCATCTGCCGACAAGGACTGCATAGGCGTTATCATGTGGATGCACACCTTCTCTCCCGCAAAAATGTGGATAAGAGCGCTTAAAGCTCTTAAAAAACCCATGCTCCATCTGCACACACAGTATAACGAAAAGCTGCCCTATGACAGCATTGATATGGATTTCATGAACCTTAATCAGTCTGCTCACGGCGACCGTGAGTTCGGATTTATCTGCACAAGGCTCGGCGTAAAGCGTGAGGTAGTTGTGGGATATTATCGACATGAGGACGTCATAGAAAAAATACGCAGCTTTGCCCATGCTGCCGCTGCCGTTAATTTCGGCAGGACAATGAAGGTGGCAATGCTCGGAAACAATATGCGTGACGTTGCTGTTACCGACGGCGACAGAGTTGAGAGCGAGATAAGATACGGCTGGAACGTGAATTATTACGGCGTGGGAGATGTGGTTTCAATTGCAGAAGCTGTCACAGACGCCGAGATAGACGCAAAGCTTGCCGAGTATAACGAAAAATATACCATGGCGACAGACAATGCCGCTTCCGTAAGAGAGCAGGCAAAATATGAGGTAGCTCTTGAAAAGTTTATCAAAAAAGAAAATATTGGTGCCTTTACCGATACATTCCAGGATCTTCACGGATTAAGGCAGCTCCCCGGAATTGCAGTCCAGAATCTTATGGCAAAGGGCATCGGCTTCGGACCCGAGGGAGATTACAAGACTTCCGCTCTGGGAGCAGTGCTGTTCAAAATGGCTGAGGGCAGAAAGGGTGCCACAGGCTTTATGGAGGATTATACCTATGACCTTACAAGCGGCGAAGAGCTGGAGCTTGCCGCTCATATGCTTGAGGTATCTCCCGTGTTTGCTTTGTCAAAGCCCGAGATTCGGGTGCATCCTCTGGGAATAGGCGGCAAGGAGCCTCCCGCAAGACTTGTGTTTGACGGTATTGAGGGCGAGGGAATTGCAGTTTCCATGATAGATATGGGCGACCGTTTCCGCCTTGTATGTGCAGATATCACTCTTGTAAAGCAGCCTGAGCCCATGCCAAAGCTTCCCGTTGCAAGACTTATGTGGAAGCTAAAGCCCGATTTTGCCACAGGTGCAGCTGCATGGATATATGCAGGCGGAGCGCATCATGCGGTGGTTTCCACTGCTCTTACGAAGGACGATATCCGTCTTTTTGCAAAGATGACCGATACAGAGCTTGTGATAATCGACGATAAGACAGATATAAACGCTTTTGAACAGCAGCTCGCTATGCTTGATGCAATGGCGAAGATCAAGAGGTGAGTGAAATGACTATTCAGGAAAAGATCGGCAGCGGAAAAACCTATCTCGGCATTGAATTCGGCTCCACCAGAATAAAGGCGGTGCTTATTGACGATACCTTTGCACCCATTGCAGCAGGCAGCCATGACTGGGAAAACCGCTATGAAAACGGCGTGTGGACATATTCTCTCGATGACATTATCGGGGGACTCCGTGACTGCTATGCAAAGCTTTCGGCAGATGTAAAGGAAAAGTACGGCATTATCCCCGAAACCTACGGTGCAATGGGCATTTCGGGCATGATGCACGGATATATGGCATTTGACAAGGACGATGAGCTTCTCGTTCCCTTCAGGACATGGAGAAATACAATTACCGAGGAGGCTGCATCGGAGCTTTCCGAGCTATTTAAGTTCAATATCCCTCAGAGATGGAGCATAGCTCATCTTTATCAGGCTATACTTAACAATGAGGAGCATATCTCAAAAATTGCGCATATAAACACCCTTGCGGGATATATCCACTATCGCCTCACAGGTGACAGAAGCGTAGGCGTCGGCGAGGCATCGGGAATATTCCCCATAGAAAACGGTACATACAATCCCAAGTATCTTGAAAAGCTTGATGAGCTTTTGAAGACAAAGAACTTTGAGGGAAATATCAGAGATATACTTCCTGCCGTGCTAAGTGCGGGAGAGGGAGATGCAGTTCTTACCGAAAGCGGAGCAAAGCTTCTTGACCCCACAGGAACCCTTAAACCCGGCGTAAAGCTCTGTCCTCCTGAGGGCGATGCGGGCACGGGCATGGTTGCTACCAACAGCGTTCTTCCTAAGACGGGAAATGTTTCCGCAGGCACATCTATTTTTGCCATGCTCGTTCTTTCAAAGCCCCTTTTCGGATATTATCCCGAGATAGATGTTGTGACCACTCCCGACGGTTCCTCCGTTGCAATGGTCCACTGCAACAACTGCTGCTCCGAGCTTGACGCATGGGTGAATGTTTTCGGAGAGTTTGCGGCTCTGAGCGGAAACCCTATGGACAGGTCTAAGCTTTACGAAAATCTTTATAAAAATGCGCTTACAGGCGACCCCGACTGCGGCGGCACCGTTGCATATAATTTCCTTTCGGGAGAGCCTGTTGCAGGTGCGGAAAACGGCAGACCCATGTATTTCAGAACGCCCGAGGGAAAATTCAGCCTTGCAAATCTTTTCCGTGCAGAGCTTTATTCCTCCATGGCAGCTCTGAAGCTGGGAATGGATATTCTCTTTGAGAATGAAAAGGTATCCGTTGAAAGAATAATGGGGCACGGAGGACTTTTTAAGGTAGAAGGCGTTGCTCAGCAGTTCCTTGCAGACGGTCTTGGCAGCTCGGTTTCCGTTATGAAAACAGCGGGAGAAGGCGGCGCATGGGGCATGGCGGTACTTGCTGCATATGCTGCATTCGGAAATGGCAGACCTCTTCCAGAATTCCTTAATAAGGAAGTATTCGCTTCCATGGAGTCATCAACGGTTCAGCCCGATGAAAAGGGTGCTGCGGGATTTGCGGCATTCCTCGAAAACTATAAAAAGGGTCTTGCAGCAGAATATGCCGCTGCAAAATAAACTGAAAGGAACCTTTTGAAATGCTTGAAAAATTAAAGCAGGAAGTGCTGGAGGCAAATCTCCTGCTTCCTAAATACGGACTTATCACCTTCACCTGGGGAAATGTTTCGGGTATCGACAGAGAGAGCGGAATGATAGTTATCAAGCCCTCGGGCGTTCCCTATGACGGCATGACAGCCGAGGACATGGTAGTGGTGGAGCTTGCAACGGGAAAGGTGGCAGAGGGCAAATGGAAGCCTTCCAGCGATACACCCACTCATCTTGAGCTTTACCGAGCATTCCCCGAGATAGGCGGCGTCGTACATACCCACAGCCGCTGGGCAACATCATTTGCACAGGCAGGCATGGGGATAATTCCCATGGGCACCACCCAGGGAGATTATTTCTACGGGGAGATACCCTGCACAAGGGCTATGACCCCCGAAGAGATCGGCGGCGAATATGAAAAGGAAACGGGCACAGTTATAATTGAACGTTTCAAGGGCATTGACCCCATGACGATACCTGCCGTTCTTGTGAAAAATCACGGTCCCTTCACATGGGGCAAGGATCCTCACGAGGCTGTGCATAACTCCGTTGTGCTTGAAGAAGTAGCCTTCATGAACTGCCATGCAATGTCAATGAACCCTTCCGCAGGACCAATGCAGCAGGAGCTTCTTGACAAGCACTATCTCAGAAAGCACGGAAAAAATGCATACTATGGACAGGGCTGACAGGCTGTCCGTAATATAATCAAGGCTGCTGTGCTTTCTCCTTCCTCCTTAGGCACAGCAGCTCCTTGCGTATTTCGGAAAATAATACTAATAACCATTTAACCTATGGACAAAATATGGTGCCTATAATACGCCCACTCGTCGTCAAACTCCCTTGCCGGGCGAAAGCCCGCCTGCGGTCGTTTTCCAAGACCCTGCGTATTCTATCCACCATCTTTATCCATAGAACAAATGGTTATTAGTATAATGACTTCACCAAATTTATATATCGGGGGGAGAGTATGAAAAAATTTTCGGGAAAAATATCGGGAAATGTCATCGGAAGCCTTTTTAACGTGAAAGGCACCATTGGAAAGAAAATTTCGACCATATTTGCGGTGCTGACAGCACTTATCTTTGTTTCAACAGTGATCTCCGTAATTGATGCGGAGATACTCATAAGAAACTATCTTGGCTTTATCGACGGCACTCATGCCGCAACCGTGGGTGCCAATGTCCTGAAAAGGGATATAGAGGCAGCGGAAAAGAATATTCTTGCCGCCATTGCCTGTGCCGATCCCGATAAGGCAGAGCGGTACATAACCGAGGCAGACGCAGAATTTGAAAATATCAGGAGCAAATACGCCGAGATATCAGAGATATACCCAGGGGAAAGCTCGCTTATTTCAGCAATTGCAGACTCACTTGATTCGGCTGAGCCCGTAAAAAATCAGCTCTATTCAAGCATCAGGAGCGGTGATTTTGAAATGGCGTCGAGCACCTTTTTCACAAGATATACTCCTACTCTCAAACAGATAGGAAGAAATATCGACGCTCTTTGTGAGGATATGACCTTGCAGACAGAGGAAACTATCGGCAGGATCCATACCCTCAGGATCATAAGCACCGCAGCACTCAGCCTTATCTGTGTGATAACTGTGTTTGCCTGTGTTATCAGCGGAAGAAATCTCAGCAGGGCAATAAAGAAACCTGTTGAGCAGTCGGGAGAAGCTGCGGTAAAGCTTGCAAACGGAGATTTTTCCGCAGAGGTGGACTGGCACTCCTCCGATGAGCTTGGAAGGCTTGCAGATTCCATCAGGACAATGGTTGACGGAACCACAAGGATAATCAGCGACACCGCAAGATGCCTTCATGAGATAGCACAGGGCAATCTGAATGTTACTCCCGATGCGGGATATATAGGACAGTATGAGGATATCCTCTGTGCATTCAATGATATGAAACAGCAGCTCACAGCTGTCATCACTCAGATAAATTCCGCTTCCGACCTTGTATCGGAGGAAGCAGAGCAGGTATCCGCCAATGCACAGGTGCTGGCTCAGGGTGCCGCAAAACAGGCGGGATCCATCGAAAAGCTTGCCGCTGCAATATCCGATGCTGCAAAGCAGATAGCGGGAGATGCAGATGTTACGGAAAGAGTCAGTGCAGAATTTTCCGAAACAGGAGCAGAAATGGAAGAAAGCAGCCGCAGAATGGCTGAAATGGTATCCGCAATGGAGGATATCGAGGGCTGCTACAGTGAGATCAAGAATATTATTGACACTATCGAGGATATAGCCTTCCAGACCAATATCCTTGCCCTTAATGCGGCAGTTGAGGCAGCAAGAGCAGGAGAAGCGGGTGTGGGCTTTATGGTCGTTGCAGACGAGGTCAGAAATCTTGCGGAGCGTTCCTCCGAGGCTGCGGGCAGCACCAATGAGCTGCTTGAACGCTCAATGAATGCCGTTAAACGTGGAACTGAGATAGTAACAAAAACATCCGCAGTCCTTGCAAATGCCTGTGAAGGAAACAGAGCAGCTGCCGAGGCTGTCAGCAGAGCAGCGGTTTCGGGCAGACGTCAGGCTCAGGCTATAGCAGAGATCAACCGAAGCGTTGAGGAAATATCAACTGTTGTACAGACAAACACCGCTTCATCGGAAGAATGTGCCGCTTCGAGCCAACAGCTTTCAAGTCAGGCTGTGGCTATGAAGAAGCTGGTCGGAAAATTCAGACTATAAGTTAAGTCCAAAAATTATGAAGGTTAACGAGCCGCAAAATATGCAAAGTTTTGCCATCTTTCCAACGAGTTGGCTTCATCGACAAACAGAAAAGCCCCGATGCCGTTATTTCAGGCATCGGGGCTTTTGTTAAGCCTAAACTTATCTGAACTGATCGACTATCTTATTCAGTTCCTTTGCGGTATTGGAATTTGTTTTAGTAAGGGAATCGAGCTTGTTGACCATGGAGTAGGTGATCTCAGCCTTTTCGGTAATGCTGTTAACGCTCTTTTCGTTGTTGCTGATAATGACATCGAAATGCCTGGATTCCTTCTTGATATTATCAACGAGCTTGGAGATCCTGTCAATTTCGTTGTTGGTTGCGTCCATGGAATCCTTAAGCTGTCCGGAAATGTCGTTCATACCGCTGAAGCTCTTGGCAATGTCTGTTCTGATAAACTCAATTATCTCCTTGAAGCAGTTTTCGATGCTTACGATATTGGTGTTCATCTCCTTGCAGACCTCAAAGATCTCGTTTGCAGCAACGGCGGAGTTGGTGGAGAGATTTTTGATCTCGTTTGCAACCACCGCAAAGCCCGCACCGTAGGAGCCTGCTCTTGAAGCCTCAATGGAAGCGTTGATAGCAAGGATATTTGTTTCGGAAGCAATATCCTGGATACGCTTTACCTTCTCGTTTATGCTGTTGAGAGCATGGAGATATTCCATAGCGTTGTTGATATTTGTTTCGGTCTTGGCAGCTTTGTCATTGATGGAGGAGGATATTGTTCCCGCATTCTTTATCATGTTGTCTGCAACAAGTATCCTTTCGGCATTGGACTGTCTGCTGTCCTCCATGATATTGTGGATAGCGGCAATGTCGGTGTTGACCTTCTGGATAGTTCTGGAGGTATCGTTGATGCTTTCGGTAAGCTCCTCGGTAGTCCTGGAGTTCTCTGCCGCACAGGTAACAAGAGATGTAACGGTCTTTTTCATGACCACAGAGCCGTCAATGAGAGAATCGGAGCAGTCCTTGAGGGTCGAAACAACATCTCTCAGTGTGGAGGTAAGAGAATCAACAGATGTCGCAATGGTTCCGACCTCGTTTCTGTTGCCGATAAAGCGCTGGATATCATTGTTTTCAATAAGAGTCAGCTCGCCAAGGTCGTTAACGGCATTCTGCACCTTTCTGAGAGGCTTTGTAATAAGGTGAGATGTGGCAAATACTGCAAGAACAACTATTATAAGAGTAAGGATAGTCAGGATAATATTTTTCTTTGCGATCATATTGCTTGATGCAAGTATCTCGTCCAGGCTGTCCTTCATTGTGAGTACCAGGTTATATTCGGGGAGGAACTCATATGCGATAATGTTGTTAGCGTCATAGTAAACGCCGATATTATTGCCTGTGCTTACTTCCTCCAGGATATCAAGCATTGACTGATCTTCGATAGCTGTCATGATAAGCTCGTTATCCGAATTGTATGTATAGATAAGGTTTGCAGCATCAAGTATAGCATATTTCTGCTCAGTCATTCCCGAGATGGACATTTTCGAAAGCAGGTCGTTGAGTCCCGAAAGGAATGGACCGCCGCCCACAAGTCCGATAGGAGTGCCGTCATCTGCACACACGGACATTCTGAGATTGAAGATAAGCTGTCCCGAAGCGGGCGAAACGAATGCGCCGCCGTTATAGAAGCCGTTGGGACTGTTTGTCATAGTAGCCTGATATGGTGCAAGGGAATCTCCCGATCTTGTTACCATGCCGACTACCTGAGGGGTGGAATGAGCCAGCACCTGTGTTTCCCAGTTGCTGAGATATATGCCCTCCCAGGAATCAAGGTTTGCAAAAAAGCGCTCTGTATATTCCTGAGCGGTCTTGATTTTCTCGGGGTTTTCGGGGTCGAGAAGGAGAGCCTTTATCTCTGCGGCAGTGGAATACTCCTTCAAAGTCCTTTCCGATTCGGAAACAAACAGCTTTATCATATTAGTCTGACCGTCAAGAGCGGTGTACATATTATCAATGGAGCTTTCCTTTGAAGTTTTTGTAACGCTTGACGTTATTACTGCATACAGACAACCGAGGCACAGGACAACAATAAGCGCAACACTTATTGTTATAACGGTTGCCATTTTTAGATGTTTTCCCATTATTTTACCTCCGTATAAGCATATTACATTATTAATATTATATATCTTTTAAGAAAATTTGTCAATGATTTATGACAAATACGTTAAAAAATCGGTATATTGTTCAAAAAAATACACTAAAATATTTATATTGTCAAATTACGGAACATCGCCCCGTTCATAGCTTCCTGATTATTCTGAGGCTTGCTTCAATGTGCATTATCCGGTGCCTTGAAAATGGCATTGAAATAAGCCCCTTGATATCCTTGCTGCACCGGTAATCAATGAGCCGGGCAGCGCTTTTATCGTTACTGACGGAATTTGTGAGCCATATCCTTTCCTTCTCCGATCCGTCAAAGTGCCTTTTGAGATCGGCGTGCCTATACTCACAAGCTATCTATTATGATTTCCTTAATATACCGTCGGAGAGAACCGTTCCTCTCCGACGGTCAAATATTAAAAACTAAAATGAATCTTTAAGCCCTCTTCATCGGTAATATCTACCCTGTTTATCATTACCTTGGCAAGAGCGTTCTTTTCCTCCATACTAAGCTCGTCCCATCTGTTCAACGGTTCAATCAGCGGCTTGGTATCAATTTTCTTCACCCTGCGTTCTATCAGAAGTAGCTGTTTTTCGTATTTATTTTTCTTGGCATGAAGCTCGCTTATCTTGTTCTGAATGTACCCGAAAAGAGCATCGTCGGCATCAATAAGCCTGTCGATCAGCTTTTTGGTATCTGTTTCAATGCGAAGCAGTTCTGCCTTTATCTTCTCCGCTTCGGAGGATTTGCCTGTACTGCTGTTCTTTGCTACCTCAAACTCGGAAATATGCTCACGCATTGCATTCAGAACAATACTTTCCGCATCATCGGGACGGACTTTCAGACGTTCATTTGTACGGCTGCACCCTTTTATGGTTTTAAGCCCCGTGCAGTTGTAATATCTCCAGAGCTTAGTCTTGTCCGCATCGTACGAATACGCAATAAGCAAAGCTTTTCCGCAGTGTCCGCACTTGGTAAGACCTACAAGCCACGATTTAAGCTCGCCCCTTGATCTCGGTATCTGATGATTGTGCGACTTCTTATCCTGCACCGCAAGCCACGTTTCCGAGTCCACAAGTCCCTCATGATAACCGACCTTGACAAATCTGTTTTCGCTGTCCTTATTGTGCCACATAAGACCGTGAACTCCGTCATGGGCATCAATGTCATCTATCATTGCAAAACCTCTCGACAGAAAATATTCGTACACATTTTTATCTGCACGAACATAAAGCGGATTTTCAAGTATTCTTGAAATTTCGCTGCGATCCATACTCCTGTTGATTGGATTATTTCCCGATGTAGATGAGGACGGAAGATTGTGTGCTTTTATGTAGTTCACCACGTCCAAAAGTGACGTTCCCGGCTCTTTATATACCTCATATGCGGCTATTACTGTTTGGGCTGCTTCGGACGGAACAAGCACCGAACCCGTCTTGCCGTTGATAGTCTGCCTGCTCGACTGAAAACCGAAAAACATTTTGCCGCCCTGATAAAAGCCTGTTTCGACAGCCTTTGTGCTGTATGCGTCCTTTACTCTCGCCGCAATGGTTTCACGCTCAAATTCCGCAAAGTTCAGAAGATTGTTTCTCATCATTCTGCCCTCTTTGGTTTCCGTATTGAACGGCTCGGAAAGCGATACAACTCCGACTTCGTATCTGTCAAGCTCATCGGTTATATTGAGATATTCCCTCATATTACGGCTGAAACGGTCATACTTTTTCACGATTATCCTGTCGATAAGGCCGTCCTTTGCAGGTCAAATGCAAAAGTAAGTGCAACCCATGAGATCAAAACGCAAACATAAACCATAAAAGCAGGTAAAATCAGCAGAAAAAAGTAACGAACCCATCAAAAAAAACGCACAAAAACGCCAAAAAGGGTATAGCAAAGCTGAGGTCAGCCCAAAGTTGTGCAAAAGTAAGTGCGAC
>ENA-ORCP01001174-ORCP01001174.1-human-gut-metagenome-genome-assembly--contig:-NODE-1174-length-23030-cov-4.715331_pt1 | contig 23030 bp, 20 predicted proteins | sample MGYA00242990_ERZ507991 | MGnify/ENA primary metagenome ERZ507991 (study PRJEB26167, sample SAMN06115496) | human gut metagenome | host: Homo sapiens | place: China:Henan | collected 2015-05-07... | reverse complement strand
GTGAAGATTCTTTATGTTGTCAATGAACTTTACTGAAAAGTTCTTTTCTTTCAATCCAAGCTCTATAATCTCCAACGCTTCGCGAACCGAATCGGCCACGACTAAAACGTTAGCGCAAGCACCTGTGAAATCCGGCAGACCATTCTCCAAATCGCTAAGGTCTATCAGATCGTTGAACTCATAGCCAGGGGCCGCCTTGATGTCTACGAGCGCAATCCATATTTTTTTGAAATCCGTTTTGGTTTCCATATTTTCATTTTCTAAGCCTGAAATTTCAAACTGATTTAATCCGTTAATCCCAATATGTCCATACACCGTCTTTTATCAAGAAATTGCCATTATTCCTAAGCAACATATCAGCATCTTTGACTGTTCCATCATCCACATTCTTGTGCTCTATGAGTGAATGCATATTTTCTATTCGGTCAATAAATTTAATAACATAATTCATATCTTCCAATCCGATTTCCAAAATATCAAGAGCCTCTACGATTGAGTCGGCTTTGACAATCACGTCAATCCATGCCCCGATATATTCCTGCAATGAATTGTTACTGTCTTCAAGTTCCAGTAATTCATACAAGTCATGTCCTTCGGCTGCTTCAACATCAACGTGCGCAATCCATAGAGTCTTAAACCTCTTGATATTACGCAATTTTTTCTTACTTCTCATCTTCAGTTCGTTTTAGAAGAAAATGTTTCAGCAGATGGGTATTGGCTGCATGTTGGCAATGTCAAGTTTGACCTCAATTCCGAGTGCCGAAAAGATTCTGCGCAAGGTTGAGAGACGGAGGTTTGTCCCGCGCTCAATACTACAAATTCTCGCTCTCTGAACTCCTATCCGCTCACCAAGTTGCTCTTGGGTCAAATTCCGAGCCTCTCTCGCCCTGCGAATGGCGAGCCCAATGAGATAATCATCGACTCTTGCATCATACTCATCTCGCTCAGGGCTACCTTTAGGCCCAAGGCTGCGATCAAGCATTTCTTCTTGACTATATATTTTCATCTTTTCCATATCATTTATTTATTCTGTTCATAATATGCTTTCATTATGGCTTCAGCCCTTTTAATCTCATTCGATGGAGTTTTCTGCGTCTTTTTAACCAATCCGTGAGTAGCAATCACCATTGCTTGCGCATTCTTATCCCAAAAGGCAAACAAACGATATGCCATACCGTTGAATCGAGTTCGGAACTCCCATATATCATCAGTCAGTTTCTTAAATAAGGCCGGATCTTTTTCATACTGAGCTACCATGATGTTATATTGAACTTTAGCCCGCGCTTTTACCGGCAATGACTGGATAAAAACCGCAGCTTCTTCAAGAAACTTGACTTCAAAAAATGGATTAACTTTCATTTAACCGAATACTATTCATTCACGGCAAAAATAATGTTTTGTTTTTATATAACAAAACATTATTCAATAAAGTTGCTGAAAGCATCCAATAGAATCAGATATTATCGTTATAAGTGGCTGGGGGAAAGGGACAAAAAAAAATTGATTGTCTCACGACAACCAACCTTAGTTAACCTTAAATCTAATACCATGAAAAACACGATACAAAGGTAGAGGTTTTGCCAAATACATGCAAGCTTTTGAACAAGAATAACGCTTATTATTAACATTATTTTACGCAAATAGCAAGCACCAATACTATATTACCTTGCAATTTGTCAGATTTAATAAATATTCGTGAGCATTTGTCAAATCTTGCACTATTTTGTTGCACAATTCTGAAAACCACCTCTTTAACAGTAGTTCACATTAACAGCAATACACTGACTAACAGCAAATTGCAAGTCGCACTTTATGAGTAGGGTGCGAACATTGTTGTTGACAGGTATTTCTCAGCGCGGTCAGGGAAAACAACAACGATATTTCCCGATTCAATCTTTTGGGCTGTGCGCACAGCCGCCAGCAATGCAGCCCCGCTGCTCATGCCGGCAAAAATGCCCTCCTGGCGGATTATTTGCCGCGCCATTTCGATGGCCTCTTCGCTCTCAATCATCTCCTGCACATCAATTTTCGACGGGTCGTAGATTCCGGGCACAATGGCTTCCTCAAGGTTCTTGAGCCCCTGAATATAATGGCCGCGGACGGGCTGGGCGCAGACCACCTTTACATCGGGCTTAAGCGCACGGAGAAAACGCGAGATGCCCATGATTGTGCCGGAGGTGCCAATTGCGCAGACAAGATAATCAATCTGTCCGTCGGTCTGATCCCAAATCTCGAGAGCCGTGCGCTCATAATGTGCCAGATAGTTGGCCTGATTCGAGAATTGGTCGGGCATATAATATTTGTCGGGATTCTCGGCCACAAGCTTGCGCGCCATGCGTATGGCTCCGTCGGTACCCTCATTCCCGGGAGTCAGAATTATTTTCGCGCCATAGGAGCGGATGATCTGGCGCCGCTCTACAGACACAGCGTCGCTCATCACGATTTCCACAGGATAGCCCTTCACCACTCCCACCATAGCCAAGCCAATGCCCGAATTGCCGGAGGTGGCCTCAATGATGGTTTTGCCGGGTTTGAGTGCGCCCGAGAATTCCGCGCCCTCAATCATGCGGCGCGCAATGCGGTCCTTGATGCTTCCCGTGGGATTGAAGCCCTCGAGCTTGGCATAGATGTTGACACGCGGATTTGGGTTGAGCCTATTGATTTTTGCCATAGGCGTGTTGCCTATGCATTCAAGTATATTTTCAGCGATTTTCATAATGCAATGTTTAGAGATTGAACAACATAACAAGGCCCAAAGTTCCCCGGAAAAGGAAAGGACGCTTTCGCTGACATCACGTCGCTAAAGCGTCCCAGGGGAATATAGAATTGGGGAATGTTAATCAATAAGAGAATGTCCGGTCATTTCCTCGGGCTTGGGAAGACCCATAATCGAGAGGATTGTGGGAGCCACATCGGCGAGTTTGCCGGACTCAACATGAGCGTCCTTGCGTGAAGTTACATAAACGCAGGGCACAGGGTTGAGCGAATGAGCGGTGTTGGGAGTACCGTCGGGGTTGATGGCGTTATCGGCATTACCATGGTCAGCTATGATAATCACCTCATAGTCGGCGGCTTTGGCAGCCTCTACGGTCTTTTCAACGCAAGCGTCGACTGCCTTCACAGCCTTTTCAATAGCTTCGTAGACCCCGGTGTGGCCAACCATATCGCCATTGGCATAGTTCACAACTATAAAGTCATATTCCTGTGACTTGATTGCATCGCAGAGTTTGTCGCAAACCTCGTAGGCGCTCATTTCAGGCTTGAGGTCGTAGGTGGCCACTTTCGGCGACGCCACCAGAATTCGTTCTTCGCCTTCAAAGGGAGCTTCGCGGCCACCGTTGAAGAAGAATGTTACATGGGCATATTTTTCAGTTTCGGCAATATGAAGCTGTTTCTTTGAGAGCTTGGAAAGATACTCGCCGAGAGTGTTCTCAACATTTTCTTTGTTAAACAGAATGTGCACGCCCTTGAACGAGGCATCGTAGGGAGTCATGCAATAATACTGCAGTCCGGGGATAACCTTCATGTCGGCCTCGGGGATGTCGTGCTGAGTTAGAGCCACGGTGAGTTCTTTGGCGCGGTCGTTGCGGTAATTGAAGAAAATCACGGCATCGCCCTCTTTTATTGTGCCGTCAACATTGGCATTGTTGATTGGCTTGATGAATTCATCGGTGATGTCCTCATCATAGCTTTCCTGCATAGCCTTGACCATGTCGGTGGCCTGCTTGCCCTCGCCTTTGACAAGAAGGTCGTAGGCAATTTTCACGCGCTCCCAGCGTTTGTCGCGGTCCATTGCATAATAGCGGCCTATGATGGAGGCTATCACGCCGGCACTCTTTGAGCAGTGGAGCTGAAGTTCTTCAATGAAGCCCTTGCCCGAACGTGGATCGGTGTCGCGGCCGTCCATGAAACAGTGGATGTAGACTTTTTCAAGGCCGTAATGTTTGGCTATGTCGCAGAGGGCGAAAAGATGATCGAGCGATGAGTGTACGCCACCGTTAGAGGTGAGGCCCATGAAATGGATGGCTTTGCCATGCTCTTTGGCATAGGTGAAAGCGCTCACTACTTCCGGATTATTGAGAATTGAGCCGTCGGCACACGCTTTATTGATTTTAACGAGATCCTGATAAACCACACGACCGGCACCGATATTGAGGTGCCCGACTTCGGAGTTGCCCATCTGACCGTCGGGCAAGCCAACATTCTCACCGCTTGCCTGCAGCTCGGAATGAGGATAATCGGCCAGCAGAGAATCCCAGTAAGGGGTGGGAGTTGAAAAAATCACGTCGCTTTTTGAATGGTTGCCAATGCCCCATCCGTCAAGTATCATTAACAAAGCTTTTTTTGCCATGGCTTTTACTTAATATATTAAAAGTTCTTATTGTTTTATCGCATTTCGGGCGAGCTAAGCCCTTAAAATGCCCCTTAACTGTTTTTAAGTGGCATTTCGGCCACAAATTTACACATTTTTTATTACCTTTGCCGCAAAATCTGATAAATTTATGCATCGCAAATTAAATTCAACCGTCATAGCGGCATTTGCCTTAGTTTTTGCAATCCAGTCATCAGCCGAATTCCGTTGGGGAGCAATGGTTGGCGGCGACGTTTCAAACCTTCGTTTCAAGCAGGATCTTTTTCAAGTGGACAAAAGCGTTGGCTACTCTGCCGGCGTTCAGGGAGAAATGATGTTCCCGGGAATAGGGTTTGGAATTGACTTCGGCTTGCATTACGAGCAGCGCGGCGCAACGCTGCATCTCGGAGAAAAGCTCCTCTGGTCATCACAGGGCTATGGAACCGAGCGCCTTTACATGCACTATGCCGTTCTGCCCATACACCTGCGGTTCAAATATACACGCCTTAACGGTTTTGAGGACACCCTCGCACCGTTTGCCTTCGTGGGTCCGTCGTTCGGATTTCTCTTAGGCCACAGCAAGCTCGAGTGCATGAAATATCCGTTCGGAGAACTCGGCCTCGACTTCGGTCTGGGCGCCGAAATCAAGCAGCGCTGGCAGGTATCGGCAAGCTACAACATGGGCTTCACTTACGCGCTCAAGGACAAGACCCTGACCAACTTCTCGGCCCGCAACGCCACCTGGAACGTGCGCGTTGCCTATTTCTTCTAATTTCCGGTAAGGGAAACCGAGGTTATGTCGTTGCCCGACGGACTGTTGTAGATTCTCAGCCTGAATTTCGGAGCCATGGCCGTCAGATGTTCAAAAATTTCACTCTTGACCGCCTCGAAAGCCGTCCACTTGGGCGACGTGTAACACCATATCTGCAACGGCAGTCCGAATTCATTGGGGGTGGTCACGTTTACCAATATCTGGCTCTCGTTTGACACCATCGGATGCCTCAACAGATAGTTACACATATAGGCCCTGAGAAGTCCGAGATTAGTGCTTATCGTTCCGTTGACTGTGGCCACCCCCGGGTCATAAAACTGTCCGGATTTCTGCACCTTGGTTATGAAATCGGCCATGCCTGGGAGCTCAGCCACCTCAGCGAGCAATGACTCATCGGCCGTAACCACCGAATCGGTATCCACAAGCACCGTCTTATTTATTAACCTTCGGCCAGTCTCCTGCATACAGCGCCAATTCTGGAACGAAGTGCTCACCAACGTATACGGTGGGAGCGTTACAATTGTATTGTCCCAGTTGCGAACCTTAACCGCAGTCAGCGAAACGTCAATCACAATGCCGTTGGCAATTGTGGATGGGACTATAATCCAGTCGCCAACGCGAAGCATATCGTTCTGCGACAGCTGTATCCCCGCCACGAATCCCAAAATACTGTCCTTGAAAATGAGCATCAGCACAGTTGCGAAAGCTCCGAGCCCCGTGAGCAGCGCCACGGGCGACTTGTCGAGCACAATAGAACCTGCTATGATAGCCGCCACTATCCACACGAAGCCGTTGCCCACATTGAGAATCCCTTTCAAAGGCAGATTCTTGGTGTTCTCATGCTTATCAATGCGGGTCCATATAAATGTGTTGATGACTATGATTGCACGCGCAAACACAATTACAGTATAGACATACAGCAGAATTCTGAAAATGTGGAGCAACGTCGACTTAGTGTCAAAGGCAAAAGGCAAAAGGGCCATTATCACAAGCGGAGGAATCACATGAGAACAGCGTGAAAGGACGTGGCCGTTCAAAAGCGATTGGGTCAGCTCCGTATTGTGCCATCGGGCAATCTTTCGCAAAAGTGCCAATATGCACCGCCTGATTGCCCACCCCACAAACAAAGCCATCCCTACAATCAGCCCTACATACACTATTTCTTCAACAGTTCTCTCTTTAGAAAGGCCTATGGCATCCAGAATGCGGTCGATAGTTGAAAGCAACCACATTGCAACTTTATGTGACGGTATTATCTCGCAAGCGACCATAACGGAGACTTATTGTGATGACATTTTTAATGTGATGACATTAAAACGCATCTCCGCCAATTATGGTTCTAAAATCAAATTGCCGAGCCCGCCACAAGCAAGCCTAACGAAACAAGGAGTATCGACAAATCAATTACCTTGGCCTTAACGTTTTTCTCGCCAAGGATGAACACCCCGTAGAGGAACGGCACAATCACGCTGCCACGTCTGATCATCGACACGATAGCTATCATAGAGCCATCCATTGATAATGCATAGAAATATGCCAGATCGGCCGACGTGAGGAACACAGAGATGAACAGAATGGTCCAGCGCCACTGAAAGCGCATGGAAGCACCGGCTTTTCCAGCCAGACGGCGCAACGCCACTATGACAGCACCCATAATCACACACTGATACAGCGAATACCAAGCCTGCACGTCAAGCGGTTCGAACTGACGCAGCAAATACTTGTCGTAGAGCGCGCTAATAGCGCCAAGCACAGCCGCTCCTATAGCCATGGCGAGCCAACGCGAATGGCGAAACGAAAAGCCCTCCTTTGCTCCTATGCGTGAAATGAGAAAGAGAGAGGCAAAACCGAGCATTATGCCAAGCCATTGCACCCAATTGAGACGTTCGCCAAACAGCAGCACAGCTCCTACCAAAACCATCACCGGTCGCGAGGCATTCACAGGGCCCTGGATGGTCAGAGGCAGATGCTTTATGGCAAAATAGCCCAAGAGCCATGAGCCCAATACGATTATGGCTTTTATGAAAATCAGGAAATGTCCCCACGGAGTTTCGCCAAGTCCCGTTGTACCGCTGCACAAGTGGCTTATAATCACAGGCGACATCAGCGCGGCGCCAAACAGAGTGTTGAGCAGCAACACGGTGAGCACATCATTATTTCTCACCGAAAGCTTTTTCATTATATCATAGAAGCCAAGCCCGAGAGCCGATACAAGCGCAAACAATATCCACATATCTTACACATTAAGCGGCTGCAAAATTACATCAAAATCCCCGCCCCGCAAAACAATCTCAATCGATAGCCGCCACAACTTCTGCAAAAACAGTTGCTTATCCGGCTGTTTTTTTCAACAATACCCTGATAAAACACAATTATTTATTATCTTTGCATTACTATGAGCAGCAGAAAGTGGCTTGAAGAATCAATTGACAAGCAGCGCCGGGAAATTGATGTGAGCGGCGCAATGTTCCGTACACGAATTTTTCGCGTATGGGAGCTTATGAACATGCTTGACACTGGAAAGCTGAAATTGATTGGCGGAAAGCCTTTTAAAAAATGGTTGCGCTCGCATAAGTCAAGAGCAATTGAAAGTCTCTTGCTCGGTTTGCCTCCCGGTTCAATAATCATCGATGGCGCTGATTCACCATGGTTCATTGCCGACGGTGCTGAACTCATCTCAGCCATATATGAATTTGTCAAAGATAACTTCGGACTTGAATATCTTAATTTCAAGGCAACAGAATATGCCGATTCTCGGTTCAGCCAACTTCCTCTAATGTTGCAGAGCCGCATCATGAATCTGGAAATTATTGCAACAGTAATCAATCCGGACACATTTGATATTTACCGACTCGGTATTTACAATACTTCATTGCTAAAAATTGGTCAGGAAAAAAAATTATGGAATTGCGCCGAAGCCGTTTATCCAGTTCCATTCAACAAAGTGCATGACACTGCCCGGGAGCTCGGCGTCGCTGACCCTCGCAAATTGTGGCTCATAATGACCGCTATGTTCTTCGATGAACGTTTTAAAACCGGGAAGCTGAATAACAACCTGAATATCGGCGAAATACGGTTTGACATGTTTGAATGCATTCTGTTGGAGCGCTTTGACGCCATTAAGACCTGCCTGGCCACTTCACAAGCCGCAAGCTACCAAACAATTGGTCTCATAGCCGAATTGGCGGAAAAAGCATTTGAAGATGGCCGCATCCTTTGGACTGAGAAAAAGCGAACGGTTTTCATTATAGTTCTCTCCCTCATGTCAAAAACTCTTGGCCAGCATGATTTAAAACGAATCCTTCAGAACTTCAAAACGGCCTGGAAGAATCATATTGGGACTGGCACCGGGAACCTGTATGAGGACTATGCTAAGAAATCAAGTGCTATCTACAACTATATGATACGATGATACGCAACATTCAACTGACTAATTTCAAATGTTTTGAGAATCTTCCACTCCGCACACGTCCTTTGACAATCATAGCAGGGGGCAACGCTGCGGGAAAATCAAGCATCATACAGTCATTGCTGCTACTTGCCCAAAGCAAATCCGACATCTTAGATTCAAACAAACTCCGTGTTTCTGACAACCTTACAGACCTTGTCAATTCGGAACAAATTCGATTTGTCAAAAGCGATTCTCCGGAAATAAAGATAGAAATTTACGATGACTTAATGGATGATGACATCTCCGTCAAAATCCCCAACGCATTGCAGGCCGACAAACAACCACAATGTGAAGCATCGGCAAATATGCCGGAAGCCGTCATAAAGCTCCCTCTTTTTGCGGATGATTTTGTTTATCTTAACGCCAACCGCCTTACTCCCCAAACTGAATATCTTAAAGGAAATGATGAGCGATTCTATAGCCGCCTCGGCGACCGGACGGGTCACCGCACTGTGTTCAGGCTTCAGGAAGCGCTTGACAACAATGAGTCTGTGACAATTGAATCGCTGAAACTAAACGGCAAAGAGAGTGTTGCAGCAAACGTCAACAGCTGGATTTCACATATCATGGGAACGCCCATCTCTGTAAGCGCCGACGGCAATCCATCAGAAGGAAAAGCGAGCCTGACATACAACACACCTTCAACCGGCACAGTAGGGGCGGTAAACATGGCTTTTGGCAACACTTACATCCTCCCCATTATTCTCGGAGTTTTGACTGCGCCCAAAGGCTCATTGCTCATCATTGAGAACCCCGAAGCTCATTTGCATCCTAAAGCACAACTGCGTATGGGAGAATTTCTTGCCACAGCCGCCGAGGGAGGAATTCAAATCTTTGTGGAGACCCACAGCGACCATCTGCTGAACGGTGTAAGGGTAGCCGCAAAAAAACATGAAATCGACCCTCTAAATGTAACTATCTATTTTATAAAAGATAAAGACAGCCAGCATTCGGCCACTGAGATTGAGCTACACAGTGACGGAACTCTTGACAAATGGCCCGATGGATTTTTTGATGAATGGGAAAAAGCATTACGTGACATAGTAAGTTGAAGAGATGAAAGCTTTTTTCAATGAGCTGTCTGTCGGCTTCCCATCATTGCGTTTAACCGAAAACTTTGACAAGGTCAAAACTTTTTTTGAACTGATTGAACACATAAGCACCACCTACGGCATCAACCTCATAATCATTATCGGCCGTTTTAACGGCCTCAAAATATGCGATACTCTCATAGCCGACTGCTTCAATCACAAAAAATTCAATTTTGACCAACGAAACCTGCTTCAACAACTCGCCAATTATTTCAACAATGACCCCGAGCTGGATAAGAGCCATGTTTTCACTCATTCATCCACGAATCTGAAATCAATCCTGCTCGGTAACGCTCACTCATTTTCCAAACCGGCAATCAGCTTCACTTTCCATGAAGATTTTGCCCGTGATATTATCACCGGCTTCATTGATGACCGGCAGGCAAACGTTTACAATCTCCACAATAAGAATCAGAATGTCATTCCCTTGCATTTTGTTTCCGTTCATGACTGCAAGCCTTTTGACCCTACAGTCACGCCTTTATGGAACACCGATGCAATCACAGCCTATCATAATTCAATTGAAGCCGAATTGAATTCAATCAAAACAAATCCTGAGCGAAAAATTGCCACGCTCTGCAAATGCGCCGACACAATAGCTCAACTCAACGGATGGGAATTAGATGAAAAAATCACAAAATTGAACAAGAACAGCGGCGCGTTCCGACGCATATATCATTCCTCCAAATTCACACGCGGCGAAGGCTATCTGAGTGTTGATTTTGAAAAGCCTGAGGTTTTCTTTGAGTTACATGATAAACGCGGCCGGCATTTAGGCGAATATTACTGGAACGGCGACCCACATAAAGAAAGCGACCCCAAAAAGAGACATAACATTGATGTGCGTTAAAATTTCATTGTCTATCGTGCAATTTCTGGTAAATTGGAGCGTCATATAGGTATATGAACTAAATCCATAACAGACATGAAGGTAAGCAATCGCGTAAAACGCAACATATCATTTTCACTTTTGATGCTTGGGTGCGCCATAACGGTAGCCCGTGCATGGGAGGTGGTAATGTGTCCCGAATCGGGGCGCGCATGGTTCAACCTATTCAGCATCATTTTCCTTACATGTTTCTGTTTCTCCAGCCTCCGACAATACAATAGGCGCCTTAAACGCGGTATATTATTCGGGCCAGAAACAAGACCTAACTCATAATTGCTTCGCTGCATGCTCCTTCCTTATCCTTTTCTAAAGAATCGCCGGCTAATATTTATATGCGTCATCGCTGCACTGTGTGTAAGCGTTGCAGCAATCATTTCATTACCTACGGATGAGACAGGGGATATTGCCGACATCACCGACATGACCGAGGACGAAGACGTTTATGAGCCTCGGAATCCGGGTCCTGATGAAATTGACCTGCTTAAAACAAAAGCCGCCGCGGGAGACCCCTCTTCCAAGCACGCCCTATCAGTTCTCTATCGTTACGGCGATGGCGTTGAACCCAACCAAGAGAAATTCCTCAGTTTGCTGCAGGAGGCGGCTGATGCCGGATTGCCTAATGCGCGTACTGATCTTGGCACAATATTGTTCTATGGCGAATATATGGAGCAAGACTATCAGAAAGCCGCAAAATTATTCCGACTCGCGGCAAACGATGAGTACCCGCAAGCTGAATATTCGCTTGGCGTATGTTACGAAAGAGGCCTTGGCGTTGAAAAAGATGAAGCCAAAGCAGTCAAATGGTATAGGATAGCGGCTGAACATGGCTACTCCTGGGCGCAATGCAATCTCGGATGGTGCTACATCGAAGGCTTCGGAGTAGAAAAAGACCGGGAAAAAGCTATCTATTGGTACCGGAAAGCAGCTGCCCAAGGCGACAAAGCAGCTGCTCAGAATCTGATTAACATGAATGTCGACTTCAAGTAAGCCTGATACATTAGGACGTTAGCGGACTTTTTCGTAGACGTAGAGTTCGTGGATTTCGCCGGTGTAGCCTTCTTCCCTGATGGGGCCTTGGCTCATGCCGAGCACTATGCGGGTGCCGCGGTTGTTGACCACAAGAAGGTCGCCGTTGCTGGGGTCAATGGCGAGGCCTTCAATCTCGCCTGCACGGCGGAAATCATCCATGGTTCGGAAAAGCTCCACCACTCCGCGCTGCGCTCCGCCCGGAACCAGTCCGCGACGCATCTCCGGCTGTCCATTGCTGCCGAGTTTCACACTGAAAGGGGTGTCTTTGACAGGCTCTTCCCCCTCAACAAGCCCGGTGTAAGGCACTTCTGTTATCGAAGCAGCATAGATGTTATCAGGGATGTTATAGGCGGCCTCGCCGTCATCGGCGCTGAAAAGAATCCTACCGTCGGCTATGAATATGCCCTGACACCAGTAGGGCGTAGGCTGGCACTGCATTTTGGTGTGATACTTTCCGGTAGCGAGGTCGTAGCAATAGACGTAGCGCGAGTCAACCCAGTCAGACATCCACACCATGTTTCGCTCGCGGTCAACGGCCAAACCGGAAACCTCCACCTGCCCCGACTCGGGGCTCCATGGCAGGTCGCGTTTCCACTGAAGGGTGTTGGCATCATATATGGCAACTGAGATGTTTTTGCCCTGACCGTACTCAAATTTTTCAAGGCCGCAATAAATCTCGCCGTTATGATAGTCAATGTCGCCGAAATGGTTAGCCACTTCCGGATTGCGGAAAGGCTGACTGTTCTTGGCCACCACGCGGCCATCCTTGGAAAGTTTATAGAGCGCTTTGGTATCGGACACATAGTAGTAATTGCTGTCGGCGGCGATGCCTTGGCGTCCGGGAATCTCAATCACCTTTTTCAGGCGATATTCATTGCCAAGCTGCCGGGATTCGGCAAAAGCGATTCCCGGCAGCATAGCAACGATGATGCATAATGTAACTTTCATCATCAGTTATGTTTAAGAGTTTATTTGGCAGGGCCCATGTCGAACACGAGCTCGCCGCCCTTCATGATATCATCGTGAGTGATGTACATCTTGTCGTAAGGTTTGCCGTTGAGGGTAACTTTACGGATGTAGCGGTTGGTGTCGGAGTTGTTGTTGGTCTTCACCTTGAATGTTCCGCCGGGCACTGCAATCTCAGCTTCCTCAAAGATGGGCAAACCGAACCAGTAGCGACCGCTCGCGGGCTCAACCTGATAGAATCCAAGAGATGAGAGGATGTACCATGCCGACATCTGACCGGCATCTTCGTTACCTGCGAGGCCATCGGGTATAACGGTGTAGAAATCGTTGAGCACCTGACGGATGCGATCGGCAGCCTTGTCGGGCTCGCCAAGCATGGTGTAGAAATAGATGGTGTGGTGCGAAGGCTCGTTGCCATGGGCATACTGGCCGATAAGACCGGTAATGTCAGGCGAGGCATTGCCGCCCGTAAGCTCGGAGGATGTTGTGAAGAGTGAGTCAAGACGGCTCACAGTAGCTTCGCGCGAACCGAAGAGCTCCACAAGGCCGTCGAGATCCTGCGGCGCAAGCCAAGTGTACTGCCATGCGTTTCCTTCGCAATAGTCGTCTTCACGGTGAGTGGTTGCATTCGGGTCGAAGGGTGTGCGCCAGCTGCCGTCGCTCATTTTGCCGCGTACAAAGCCGGTTGACTTGTCAAAGTAGTTGCGGTAAGAGTGGCTGCGCTCAGTGAACTTGCGTGCATTTTCAGCATCGCCCATAGCCTCAGCCGCACGGGCAATGGCGCCGTCGGCAATAGCATATTCCATATCGTAGGCAATGCTCTCAAGCATCTTGTCGGAGGGAATGAAACCGTACTGCTGACGGAGACCTCCGCCGCGTGCAGTGTCGGCTGCGGTTATGAGGAGCGACTTGTAGGCTTTGTTGCGGTCAACTCCGGGAAGATTTTTCACCACAGCATCGGCAACAGCTATAATGCCCGGATTGCCCACCATGCAATCAGTCTCGTTACCCCAAAGGTGCCATACCGGGAGACGGCCCTGCTCATCGCAGATGGCCACCATGTTATTTACCATGTCGGCGCTGCGTTCGGGCTGAACAATGCCGAGCCAAGGCATCTGTGCGCGGTAAGTGTCCCAAAGAGAGTAGATAGTATAGGTCGTCATGTCGGGGTTGTAATGTACCTTGTCGTCAGCACCACGATAATATCCGTTGACATCCGAGAATGTTGCAGGCACAATCATGGAGTGGAACATGGCGGTGTAAAATTTAGTGAGGTCATCCTGATTGTCGGTTGTAACCTTCACCTTGCCGAGTTCCTTGTTCCAGTTTTCGGTAGCGGCGGCAACCGTACCGTCGAAATCCCAGCCGGGCATTTCGGCCGCAAGGTTGGCTTCAGCGCCCTCGATTGAAACAGGCGATATGGCCACTTTCATGAGGATCTGCTCGCCCTCCTTGGTTTTTCCGAAATTCACGCGACCGAAAAGGTCACCTTCACCCTTAAGTTCAAATGACTTGAAAGGCTTAGAGAATTCAGCCACGAAATACACGCGCTGATTCTTGGCCCACCCAGTTGAATAGCGGTAGCCTACCACGCGGTTTTTGCCAACAGCTTTCATTGATGCTTCAGTAGCTTTGTCCCAGCATCCGCCGTTCTGAAGGTCAATCACTATGGCTGCATCCTTGCCTTTGGGGAAAGTGTAGCGGTGAACGCCCACACGATTCGTGGCGGTGAGCTCTGCAAGAATGCCGTTGCGGGTAAGAGGCACCGAGAAATAACCGGGACTCGAAACCTGCTTTGAGCGCTCGGCGTAGCTCCACAGTCCCGATTTGGGATCATCCTCTGTGCCGCGCGCATAAGTCACTTCGCCCATCACAGGCATTACCGTCACATCAAAAAGGTCGCCGATTCCGGTTCCTTCGAGGTGAGTATGAGAGAAACCTATCACAGTTGAGTCGCTTTCATGATAGCCCGAACACCAGTCCCATGTCTGAGGGATGGAAGTAGGGCCGAGCTGAACCATGCCGAATGGCACATTGGCACCCATAAACACATGTCCGTGGCCACCCGTGCCAATATTCATGTCCACGAAGTTGGTAAGCATGTCATCCGGTGTCTGCGCCACAAGCGCCGACGCTGCCACCATAGCCGCTAATGAGAGAATGTTACGTGATTTCATTATATCTGTTTATTTTTTCTTGTTTGTAAGATTAAATTTCAGGTTCTTGCCATTAAGAAGCTCATCGTGAGTGATCCGGTAATTCTTCAGCGGCTTGCCACCGAGTGTCATTGACTCAATGTAAATGTCGTCAGCTGAATCATGAGCAGCTTCAATGGTAATCGTACCCTTGGGGGTATCTATTTCTACCTCATCAAATACTGGCGAGGTCAGTGTGTATGAGGGATCACTGGGATCATCGGGATAAAGCCCCATCATCGAGAAGACGGCCCACGCCGACATTGTGCCCGTGTCGTCATTTCCCGGTATACCGTCAGGTTTTGTGGTGAAATACTTACCCAGCAGGCGGTTCACCTGTTCCTGCGTGCGCCACTCCTCACCCTTGAAGCGGCTGAAAAGATAGGGATAGGCAATATCAGGCTCATTTGCAGGGTCATAAAGGGCTGAATCCATAACCATCTGAAGTTTGTTGACAAACTTTTTGCTGCCGCCCATAAGCTTTGCGAGTCCCTGTATATCGTGGGGAACGAAGAACGTATAGTTCCACGCTGAACCTTCATGGAAACCGGGCACAGGCTCAAAATTCTCGCCCTGGCGGGGATTGAACGGCGAGAGGAATTTACCGTCCTGCGTGATTGGACGCAGCGTGCCGCTCTCTTTTGAGTAATAATTCTTATAACCGGCCGCACGCTTGCGAAGTTCGGCTGCGAAATCCTTGTCGCCGCGTTCCTCGGCCAACCATGCGAGCGCATTGTCGGCTACATAATATTCAAGCGCGTGGCTCACTGAGTTATCGCCCGAAAGATCATTGGCATGCCATCCCAACGGAACGTAGCCAAGTTCGATATATGGGTCAATATCAGGACGCATGGGATTATCCTTGCCCGGTGTCGTGGCTGATTTCACCATGGCATTGTAGGCGGCATCCATATCAAAATCGCGCAAACCCTTGCGCCATGTGTCGACAATCACAGGGATTGCCGGGTCGCCTTCCATTGTAAATGTCTCTCGGCCATAGAGTTCCCACTTAGGTAGCCAGCCCCATTCCTTTGACATATTTACCATTGAGCGCACCATGTCGAGCTGACGTTCGGGATAAACGAGCGTCATGAGCTGATGCACATTACGGTAAGTGTCCCAAAGCGAAAACACAGTGTAACGCTCACCGTCATAGTCCACTGTACCGTTGCCCCAGCCTTCCATCAAAGGATACTGTCCGTTGACATCTGAAAGCACATTTGGATGAATCAGAGCGTGATAAAGTCCGGTATAGAATACTCGGCGCTGCTCATCGGTGCCACCCTTCACACGGATACGGCCGAGATCGGCGTTCCACTTATCGTGAGCGGCGGTGCGAATCTGGTCAAAAGTGAGCGATGCCTGCTCTTTGTCAAGATTCTCGCGTGCATTGTCGCACGATACAAACGACACGCCCATTCTAACTTCAATCTGTTCGCCGGGGGCAAGCGAATCGTAGGTCCACCATGCGGCAATGTCATCGCCGGAAATCTCGCGGCCATATTTGCGGTAAATCTTGTACTGACCGTCGTCCTCGGTCCATTCTGCCTCAACACCGGTCATTTCGGGCTGCATCTTCCAAAAGCCGCAGCTCGAGGCTTTTTTGCTCACTCGCATCACAAAATAGATGGGGAAAACGGCCTGCGAATTGTAGCAGAACGTGCCCATGAGCTTCGATCCTTCAATCTCAGTGTCGCTGATTCGGCGCACAGTGGCACCGCTTTCGTTAGTAAGCCCCTGGCCAAGATTGATTATGATATTGCTCTTGCCTCCGGGAAATGTGAACCGCTCAGCCGATGAACGCTTAGCAGCTGTGACCTCAGTGAGAATATCGTATTTGGTAAGCCTATTGGAATAGTAACCGGGGGTAGCTATTTCATCGGTGTAGGCCGAACCATATTTCTTATAATCAGGCTCAAGGTCGCCGGTGGTAGCCATGGTAAGAAGGGATGACAACTCAGGACAGCCTACCCCGCTGAGTGCCACATGGGCATAGCCGGTGAAAAACTTGTTGTGATACTCGTAAGGAGTTGACCACCAACGCGCATCCTTGTCGTAAACGTTCGTGTCAGACCCCATCACGTTAAACGGTACCACTGACATCATCCCGTTAGGAGTTACAGCTCCGGGGTTGGTGGTGCCGAAATTGGTGGTGCCGACAAATGGATTCACGTAAGAGGTGTAATCTTCCGCTGCCGAGGCACTGAATGAAAGAGAAATCATCACCGCGGCCAAAGAAGCCAGCTTAGAAAAAAATTTCATGGTTGGTATTAGCGTATAATAAATAGGGTTGATAACTTTTTTGGTTATTATCACAAAGTTAATACATTTACAATCATTTCACAATTGTTTTTAATTTTTTTATGGACTTTTGCGCAAAATAGACAAAACTCGCGCTCAGATATCAAGGCTAACATCCACTTCAATCCAATCATCAATCGAAGGATTGAATCCGCTCCCCTCCCCTATGGTCTGCGGAATAGTGAGACCGTCTATAACTATATGGACCTCACGTATATTCTCGGCGCCATGAATCTGTGAGGCCACATCGAACCTCTCGCTGTCGAGTCCCATAACAAACTTATGGCCCGATGACATCCACAGATACAGCAGCAATCTGTGACCGCCACTGCAATCCCCCGAATGACCGAAAACACAGAAACGCCCTCTGACTCTGTCGGGCGCCGCCTTTTCTATTGCAAAAGGAATTGTCACACGCTCAGCCGACAGCATTCCCGATTCAAGAGCCACGGAAGCCGAAAGCCCCGATAGCGAACCCGAGATGGCGTCCACTCGTTCAAGGCCTTTGATACCGCGCACCTCAACCGTATACACTGCCACAAGCTGTTCGGAACAGAGAATTATTTCCTGCATTTCGCTTCCTGCATTCTCACTGACGGAGATTCCTCGGCCCAATGCACTCCAAACCATATCAGAAGCCGCCACCACACGTTCGCCTGACATACCCTCAGGCACTGACGAGCCCTGCTGACTCGCCGGTTCAAGCACCGAACATTCCGATGTAAACAGCCCATGACTGCCAAAAGCTGACACTCCGGATGCCCGAGTAGCCTGGCAATCATTATTATAAGCAATTACATCATAGGTCCCAACCGGAAGCCTTACAATTCCGCCCTCACGCCCCTGCAAATCGAAATGGCCAACATAGCCGTCACTCCCGTAAAAATACACTGTCATACCCTCCGGATGGGCATCAGGGGCCTTCTTCCAATCAAATCTGACACATAGTTCGGCCACATGGCTGTGGTCAAAACACAAATCCTTATGCGTGCATCCGGCTGCAGCCAACAACGCCGCAACCATCAGCAGCCCGATAAAACGTGTTATCCTCATTACCTTTTTCCCCCTTTCCGATTGAAATTATCGGCGCCGATGAGCCATATCAGTGAAACTTCGGCTTTGGTAGGTCCCCAATAATTGCGTCGGCGCGTAGATTCCCAGACATAGCATCCGTCGGCCGGACGGTAAGTGTGATAAGTACCTCCGAGATAGCCTATCCCGAGAGCAAAATCAAAGCTGAGTCTACGGCCCACAGGCAATGTGTAACCATACTCCACTCCGGCACCCCATTGCATCCGAAGCCATAGATTGCGCCCCGGTTTTCCAGCCATCTCTCCTTTGCCTCCGAACTCAAAGTCATAACCCAAGCCGAGCAGATACACCCCAGCATGATGGCCTGAAAAAAGATTGCGTCTCTGTGCGCCAAAACGCCACTGCGCCCCGACATCGATTCCGTAAACTCGCCAAAAACGATTACGGCTCCTGCTTGACCACCATGCATACATCACTCCGGCTTTCACGGAGATACTGGGCGAAACCGTTATTTCAGCGCCCGCATTGGGCACACCAAGCAAATCATAGAGAATATTTGACCGCAGTCCTACTTTCCAGCGGCAATCCGCCAGGCCGCTTTCATCCGAAGCAGCCTGACTGCATAACGCCGAAAAAGCAACGAGCAACGCAGCGAGGAGAGAGCGGGAGAACTTCATCACTTACGGAGCACCCACCGGAGCCATCTATAAACAAAGCCGCATACAGCCACTGCCGATGTCACCCCTATTATGACCATCCAGTCAGCGACATCAAGCGACATCACATTGAAAAACTCGCCTCCTATCTCTACAATCGCTATCTGACCCACAAGAATGACGCCCAACACCGTAAAGAATCCCTTTCCGCTATGGAAAAGCACGTAGGGATTCAGCGCTCCGAACGACCTGGCATTGAACATATTCCAGAACTGAAGGAACACAAATACAGTAAAAAACACCGTTATCTCATACAGGGTCATTTCCGACACGTCGTGGAGAGCTACACGGCCAATCTGCGACAGCGACGTTATATCGGTGCGGTCAAAGTAATAGAGCATCACGGCCATAACGCAGAAAAACGCAAGCCCCATGCCAAGTATAAAGTCGCGCATGGGCGGCGTGATGATTGAGTCGCTTCTTCGACGCGGCTTTTCGCGCATCACCTCGGCCGAGGGCGGCAGCGACGCCAGCCCAACGGCGGCAAACGTGTCCATAATCAGGTTGACCCACAGCATCTGAGTAACAGTGAGCGGCGACTGCATTCCCATGAACGCACCCAGGAGCACCACGAGGCAGGCGGCAACGTTTACAGTGAGCTGGAACATAATAAAGCGCTGAATATTGCGATAAAGCGAGCGTCCCCACATCACAGCCCTCACAATTGACGCAAACGAATTGTCAATGATGGTGATGTCGCTGGCCTCTTTGGCCACTGCCGTGCCATCACCCATAGAAAGCCCGACATGAGCAGCCTTGAGAGCCGGAGCGTCATTCGTTCCGTCGCCGGTCACGGCCACCACTTCGCCTCTCGACTGGAGTGCCTCCACGAGCCGCTTTTTGTCGAGAGGACGCGCACGGGCAATAATCTTGATTTCGCCTACGCGGCGGCGCAACTCGTCATCGCTCATAGCCGCTATGTCAGGCCCGGTGACGAGCGCTGATTCGGAGTCGACTCCATCATGCCACAATCCCACCCGGCGTCCAATCTCACGGGCAGTTGCGGGAGTGTCACCCGTCACTATCTTCACCCCGATTCCAGCCTGAGTGACAGCTTTCACTGCATCGGGCACATCATCGCGAACGGGGTCGGAGATGGCCACAACGCCGAGGAATTCAAGGTTTTCGGCCTCCACTTTGCCATCCTTGATGGGGCTTTCGCCAGGCGACAGCTCTTTGTAGGCGAATCCGAGGGTTCGCATGGCCTGATTCTGATAGCCGAGCAGTAGCGTCTGAACCGACTGCCTGTCAGCACCGTCAGGGAACACGGTACAGAGTGAATAGACAATCTCGGGAGCGCCTTTTACATATAATATACTGTTGCCCGACGGACGCTCAACTACCGTAGCCATATATTTGCGCTCGGTAGAGAATGGCAACTCCTCCACGCGCTTCACTCCGGAGCGTAACTTTCTGTAATCCTCACCGTTTTTCTGCAGCCAAAGCAGGAGAGCGCCTTCGGTGGGATTTCCCACAGCCGACACTTTGTCGCCATCAATCTCAAGTTCGGCAGTGGCATTCACAGCAGCGCCTTCGTAGATTATCTGTTTGGGTGTGTCCCCGAAAAAATCAGCACCACACACCTGCATGCGATTCTGCGTAAGCGTTCCGGTCTTGTCGGTACATATCACAGTAGTGGCCCCCATAGTTTCGCACGCATGAAGCTTGCGCACAAGATTGTTGGTCTTCAGCATTCGGCGCATGGAGTAGGCCAGACTGAGTGTTACGGCCATAGGCAATCCTTCCGGCACAGCCACAACCACAAGAGTCACAGCAATCATCACCGACTGAAGCAGATAGGCCAAAAACGAAATCCATTCAAAATCAACGTTTATAAAATACATGGCTATGCGACCCACAATCACCAGCGAGCCTATGACATAGCTGGCTATTGAAATGATTCGTCCCAACTTGTCGAGCTGCAAAGAGAGTGGCGTCTTAACCGAGTCATCGATATGCGTGGCTTCCAGCACACGACCATTCTCGGTGGCATCGCCCACAGCGGTCACCCTCATAACACCATGGCCCTCCATAATCTTCGTGCCTCGGAGCACCTCATCCGAAGGGAACGTAGCGTCAGTGTCAAAACACTTCTCATCAGTGGTCTTGTGGCACGAAGGCTCGCCCGTGAGCGTCGACTCATCAACCGTAAGAGTCACAGCCTCAAGCAGCTTACCATCGGCAGGCACTTCCTGTCCGGTTGACAGAAGCACTACATCGCCCACAACAACATCGCGTTTAGGAATCCGCTTCACCGAACCCCCGCGCATCACCTCAACCGGCTCATCATCATTTACCTTGTTCAAAATGGCAAACTCCTTCTCGGCCTTAAGCTCAAACAAGAAAGCCAGCCCCGTAGCCAGAATAATGGCCATGAATATACCTACCGGCTCAAAAAACACCTGACTGCCCTGTCCGAGCACAAAATATTCATAGAAAGAGATGGCAATTGAGAGCACTCCCGCCACAAGGAGAATCACAATAAGAGGGTCGGAAAATTTTGCCAGGAAAAGCTTCCACCACGGCTGACGGGCAGCCGGAGTCAGCACATTAGAGCCATGCAATCGGCGGCTATCCTCAACCTCAGCTTCAGAGAGCCCTTGGCGAAAATCATTATCTACCATAAAAAGCTAATTCAACTTTAATATTAAGTGATGCAAAGATACCATTATTTTACCAAACAAATTCCTGCAGCAAGAAAAAAGCCTCCAATATGTCCCAACCGACAGCAAATCGCCCTACCGTGCAAAAAAAAAAATCACGCAAAAGCTTGGCCATATAAAAACAAATTCCTAATTTTGCACCACAGAAACGGACAGCATGGAAGTCCGCCGACATAACCACGGAGAGGTGGGTGAGTGGCTGAAACCACCAGTTTGCTAAACTGACGTAGGAGCAATCCTACCACGAGTTCGAATCTCGTCCTCTCCGCAAAAGAGCTGCAAGTCATAGATTTGCAGCTCTTTTTGGCATTGAGAGAAGACGAAATGAGAACTCATACAGTTCGTAATCGCCTTGGCGCTTTGCTTTGCAAAGAATCTCGACCTCTCCGCAAAACCACAAACTGGAACCTACAAATTGCCGAGCTATCTATACCCCGTACTAATGCGTAAGTATCATCGAAAAATCAAAATCCCGCTACCGCATGTCGGCATTGAAGCACTGGCAGGTTGCCAGAGTTTCATCTTTATCGACGAGCGCGAGCAGGTCGAACGGCATCTGATTATCTCCCATTCGGTCGATGAGCTAAAGGTAGCCGCCCCACGGAACGTATGAAAGCGTATCGTCAACGATGGTAGGCACCATGTCAACGTCTTCTTTGAATACAGAAGCAGTGTTGACAGTGAACGCGGCGCGGGCTTCGAAGCCCGGAAGTGTCTCGACTGAGTTACAATTGATGGGCGGAAGCCCATCGAGCTGAAGGTTGAGTTCGGAAAAAGATAAGTCCATAACTTGCTGATTGTTCTTTGCCGAGGCAAAGCGCCAAGGCGATGACAGCGAAGTTATGGACTATATGAGGTGCGCGAAAAGACGCTATTACAACTCTGTCGATAAAATCATATCTACAAGATTAAAGCGGACTTTGCGAAATAGCATCATGCTTCTTATACCAAGATTATCCTCCTCCATATAGTTGCCATGCTGCTCGGTTTGAACGTCTAACATCGGTACTGTAACTGAATTGCCCCCAAGAGTCAATGTTGCATCCGGCAGTTTGTAACAGAGTACCGACCAAACACCTCCGACCCCAGCCATTCTAACCGTATCACTTTTGCAGTTTGTTGTGAGATAATCTTTATTTGCGTCAAAGTAGAATTTGTTGAGTCTTCCGAACCCTGCATCTCCGCTGTCAAGTTTCATCATTTGTGGTTGTCCATTTACTTGCGCTTGTGTTACCAAATTCATTTGAGAAGAAAAACACATATTCGGTCGCACACTCGATGGGCTGGCAGCAACAGCAGGTACTTGAATTTCTTTGGCTGAAAAATCAAGAGTTACATCTTTAAGCTGAAGCATCAGCTCACTGCCAACGATAAATTCAAGGACATCAATATATTTATCGGCTTCGTCGTTGTGACTTCTTATGTCAATGACATAGAATGGAACATCGTTAATCTTGATATTACCTAACGACAATTCTTTGGCAATGGCATATCTGCCGGCAGATGATTCTACGCCGGTGGCGGCAACATCGGCATCAAGGAATTCGAGTCCATAGGCTCGGGCCAAAGAATCA
>ENA-ORCP01001171-ORCP01001171.1-human-gut-metagenome-genome-assembly--contig:-NODE-1171-length-23047-cov-8.503047_pt1 | contig 23047 bp, 19 predicted proteins | sample MGYA00242990_ERZ507991 | MGnify/ENA primary metagenome ERZ507991 (study PRJEB26167, sample SAMN06115496) | human gut metagenome | host: Homo sapiens | place: China:Henan | collected 2015-05-07... | reverse complement strand
AGTGTTTGATTTCTTCTTCAGTCAACGCCCGGTAATCTCCTCGGGAAAGAGCAGGATCCAGGGACAGCGAGCCGAAAGCAGGTAAGACAACTCTGTTGAAGCAGGTGGCGCTTTCTATGAGGAAGAATAATCCGGAGATCCATCTTCTGATCCTTCTGATCGATGAACGTCCGGAAGAAGTAACCGACATCAAAGAAGCCATTGAAGGGGATAATGTGGAAGTTATTTATTCGACCTTTGATGAGCTTCCGGAGCATCATAAACGTGTGTCAGAGATGGTGATCGAGCGTGCAAAACGTCTGGTTGAGCACAAAAAGGACGTTGTGATCCTTTTGGACAGCATTACCCGTCTGGCAAGAGCATACAACCTGGTTGTTCCACCGAGCGGACGAACCCTGTCCGGTGGTCTTGATCCGGCAGCACTTCATATGCCGAAACGTTTCTTTGGGGCAGCGAGAAATATGCGTGAGGGCGGAAGCCTTACTATCCTCGCAACCGCACTTGTAGATACCGGAAGCAAGATGGATGATGTCATCTACGAAGAATTTAAGGGAACCGGTAATATGGAACTGGTGCTTGACCGGAAGCTTTCTGAAAAGAGAATCTTTCCTGCAATCGATATCCCGAAATCCGGAACAAGAAGAGAGGATCTGCTTCTTACGAAAGAGGAGCAGGAAGCAGTGGATATTATGCGCCGTGCATTAAACGGAATGAAGTCAGATGAAGCGGTAGACAGCATTCTGAATATGTTTGACCGCACGAAAAATAACGTAGAATTTGTCCAAATGGTCAAAAAAACAAAGTTTATTTAGAAAATTACTTGCATTTAGAAAAAAACTATGTTATGCTAACATAGCTGTTTAAAGATATTAGCCGCGTGAAAGCGCGTAAAACGAATAAAACAAGAAGAGGTGAAAATCATGAAAGAAGGAATCCATCCAGATTACTATCAGGCAACTGTAACTTGCAACTGTGGGAATACATTCGTAACAGGTTCTACAAGCAAAGAAATCCACGTAGAAATCTGCTCTAAATGTCATCCGTTCTACACAGGACAGCAGAAAGCAACTCAGGCCAGAGGTCGTGTTGACAAGTTTAACAAGAAATACGGAATTCAGTAATAAGAGAATTCAACAGGCTGGGATTGTGAAATCTCAGCCTATTTTGTGTATACGATGAATTAAAAAGGACATAACAGAATATGAAATCTTCGAATATTGGTGGTCAGGCTGTCATCGAAGGCGTGATGATGAAGAATAAAGACCGTTATGCGGTTGCGGTGAGAAAGCCTGACGGAGAGATAGAAGTTACAACAGATACATATAAAAGTGTAGTTGGAAAATATACGGCACTTACGAAGCTACCTTTTGTCAGAGGAATCTTTAATTTTGTTGATTCTCTGGTGCTGGGGATGAAGACTTTGACCTGGTCAGCAAGCTTCTATGAGGAAGAGGAAGAAAAAGAGATGACCGAAGTCGAAGAAAAGAAGCAGGAGCGTACGGAAAAGCTTTTGATGACGCTGACGATGGTTGTATCTTTTGCACTTGCGATCGGTATTTTTATGGTACTTCCGTATTTTTTGTCAGATCTGCTGAAGAAATGGATTTCTTCCTATACAGTTCGGATTATCATTGAGGGAATCATCCGCATTGCGATTTTTGTTGCCTATGTGGGCGGAATTTCGGTAATGAACGATATTAAGCGTTTGTATCGCTATCATGGCGCGGAGCATAAGTGTATCAACTGTATTGAACATGGACTTCCACTGACTGTTGAAAATGTTAGAAAGAGCTCTAAAGAACACAAAAGATGTGGAACCAGCTTCATGCTGTTTGTCATGATCGTGGGAATCGTTCTCTTATTTTTTGTAAGGGTAGAATCTCCGCTGATGAGAGTGATTGTGAGAATTGCACTTCTTCCGGTGATTGCTGGTATTTCTTATGAGTTGATCAAATGGGCAGGAAGCAGTGAAAATCCGGTCGTGTGTATCTTAAGTAAGCCGGGACTTTGGCTGCAGGGGCTTACGACAAAGGAACCGGACGATGAGATGATCGAGGTCGGGATTGCGGCTGTAGAAGCGGTGTTTGACTGGAAAGCGTATTTGAGAGAAAATTTCGGATATAAGGAAGAGGAGTAAAAGCTGTGACCTATCAGGAAGCATATCAGAAAGCCACAGGTGAATTGAAAGCGGCGGGGATTCCGGAGCCGGAAAGTGATTCCTGGATCCTGCTGGAGCATGTGACCGGCATGACAAGGACCAGATATTATGTGGATGGTTTTGAAAGAATGCCGAAAAATGAAGAAGACCGGTTCTTTGAGCTGGTAAGCTGCAGAAAAACCCGGATTCCGGTGCAGCATCTGACCGGGGTTCAGGAATTTATGGGATATGAATTTGCAGTCAATGAACATGTACTTGTGCCAAGACAGGATACTGAGATTCTTGTAGAGGAAGCAGAAAAAAGACTGCTTCTTATGAAAAAGGAAAATCCGGTAAAAGTGCTGGATATGTGTACCGGTTCAGGCTGTATCCCAATCAGCCTGAAACTGAGAAATCCGCAGATTGTCATAGAAGGTGCAGATATTTCAGAAGAAGCTCTGAAAGTGGCTGAAAAAAATGCCAAAAAGCTGGGAGTGAGCGGTAAGTGGATCCAGACTGATATGTTTGAAAATATTACAGGAACATTTGACATGATCACATCGAATCCACCTTATATCCCGACAAAAGTGATCGAAGAGCTGGAAGCAGAGGTACGTCTTCATGACCCGTATGAGGCATTGGACGGAAAAGAGGACGGTCTTTATTTTTACCGGATCCTGGCAGAAAAGGTTCCGGAATATCTGACAGACGGCGGCTGGCTTGTGATGGAGATTGGATATGACCAGAGTGCAGATGTGGAAAAATTGCTGAAAGAGACTGGATTTGAACAGGTTTCAACGCAAAAGGATCTGGCAGGTCTTGACCGTGTGGTATGTGGCGTGTACAATAGGCATAGCAAATAACAGGAGGAAAAGAAATGTTTGATAAATTAGAAGATCTGCTCATTCGTTATGAGGAGATTATGGGTGAGCTTCAGGAACCGGACGTGGTGAATGACCAGTCACGTTTCCGCAAGCTGATGAAAGAACAGAATGATCTGACCCCGATTGTTGAGGCATATAAAGAATATAAAAATTGTAAACAGAACATTGAAGACAGTCTTTCTCTTCTGGAGGAAGAATCCGATGAAGAGATGAAAGAGCTGGCAAAAGAAGAACTCAGTGAGTCTAAGAAGAGAGTCGAAGAGCTGGAACAGGAGCTCAAGATCCTTCTTCTTCCAAAAGACCCGAACGATGACAAGAACGTTATCGTGGAGATCCGTGCAGGTGCAGGTGGAGATGAAGCTGCCCTTTTTGCGGCTGAGATCTACCGTATGTATGTACATTATGCAGACAGCAGACGCTGGAAGACAGAGATGATCTCCCTCAATGAAAACGGAATCGGCGGATTCAAGGAAGTTGTATTTATGATCACAGGACAGGGAGCATATTCCCGTATGAAGTATGAAAGTGGTGTACATCGTGTACAGCGTGTGCCGGAGACAGAAAGCGGCGGACGTATCCATACTTCAACCATTACCGTAGCAGTGATGCCGGAAGCAGAAGAAGTTGACGTTGTGATCGATGAAAAAGATATTCGTATCGATGTTATGCGTGCATCTGGTAACGGTGGTCAGTGTGTCAATACCACAGACTCTGCTGTACGACTGACTCATTATCCGACAGGAATCGTGATCTACAGCCAGACTGAAAAATCACAGCTGCAGAACAAGGAAAAGGCATTCCGTCTTCTGCGTTCCAAGTTATATGCGGCAGTCCTTTGTCATCCAAAAACAGGAACCCGGTATATCCATCTACCACTTTTTCTACCTTTGGTTTCTCCCGGTCTTCGATGATGGCTTGAAAGCATTTTGCAACCTCCTCTGTTACCGGAAGTTTTCTTGTTCCAGCGGAAGTTTTTGTTGGCTCAATAACCAACGTCATATCGGATAATCTCTGAAGCTGGTGATCGATATTTACAATTCGATTTTCTAAATCAACATCTTTAATTGTAAGGCCACAAAATTCCGAAATGCGCATACCTGTATGAAAAAGTATATACACAACTTCATAATACTTGCAGTATACATTATCATCATGAACAAATTTAAGAAACTTTCGCATTTGATCTCGCGTTAACGCTTCCTTGGTAACACTGTCATTTACAACCACTCCCGCAAGTTCAAATCCAAATGGATTTTTATGGAGCACATCGTCATCCACTGCCATTTGAAAAGCCGGCCTTAATACGCCCCGGACTGTTTTCACTGTACTATATCTTTTTCCATCCTGCTGCAGCTTTATCAGAAACAGCTTTGCATCTGAGGTTTTGACATCGCCAATTTTCTTATAATAAAAATCTTCTTTCTTCATAAGGTTCTTTACAAAATTGTAATTGGCTTTTGTATTGGGCTTTACGCCAATTCTAGTAGAAAGATATCGTTCCACCAGTTCCTCTACTGTCATACTTCTTCCTTCTGGATGCATTTGAGAATCCAAATCATATCCTATTTGCTTTTCAAGTTCTCTAAGTGATAAGCATGGTTTCTTTCCTGCTGGAAGTTTATCTGTTGGTTCAAGGCGCCAGCTATATACAAAATGCGCCTTGCCATTTACATGATATTTAAATTGATATTTTCCATCCCACCGAATTGACTCCCCTCTGCGTAACACTCGGTGTTTTGAGTCTCTTCTAATTCCTGTCTTTGCCATTTAACATCGCCTCCTTAAATCTGGATGCGCTTCCAGATATCTTGCAAACGCTGTGCGAATAATCATCTTGCATTCCTTATAAAGCACAAGGAAATTCTTCTGTTCATCCGATTTCAGTAAATCATAAAATTTCCTACGACTAAGCACAAAATAATCAATTGCCTCTGTCGGTGTAATTATATTCTTCACTCCTGGACTTTGATTTTTCATTCTTCTTCGTCCTCCCCTCCACGACTCAAATTCACAATGTACTGTTCAAAACGTTCTATTATAACAAGGTATCTATTTCCCATATAAATAGCAAATTCGCCTTCGTTATCCTCTGCTAAACGTCTCATTTTCTTGATTCCAATATTGAAATATTCTGCTGCTTCCTTAAGTAATTCACCTATGGCATAAGCCAGCTTCTTTCGTTCCTCAACTTTAACCCTAAAATCAATTTCTTCAATCATTGCACATACCACCTTTCTTTTTGGTATGTACATATATCACTCTAACGGGCAAATTAGTCAACACAATATTTGAGAAAGAGCTGCCCTATTTCAAGGCAGCCCTACTTCTACACAAATCGGCAATACTTTTCGCGCACAGCATTTCAATATTTTCTCTTAATTTCAGCCATTCGAGTTGCTAAAACCAAGTTAACGCAATACCCCCTGTGCAATTTCGCGAAAATATGCGTGAGAGGGGGCATCGGTCTTTAGGGAGAAAGGTGGTAGAGATTTTAACTGCCCCTATCCTTTCAATCTCTCTGTAAAGTCCTTTAACATCGATTTTTTACCTTGTTCTATTTTTTTCTTGTTTGTTTCTATTTTTGCTTCTATTTCTTTGAGTTTAGCAATAATAATGTCCTGTTCAGAGAGCGAAGGTTTTGGTATACTTATTTCCTTCAATAGATCATTCTTTTCAATATTATTAATTCCAGTTCCATGTCCTTCATAAGTATTTCCCATTATACTAGACATCAAAATATATCTAATAAATTCACTTCTGAATTCAGTAGAAGGAGTTATCTTAAGTAATGCTTGATTAATTATTCCTTCTTCATAGTCTTTTGGAATAATCACCGTTTTTCCTATCGTTCCTGAACAACTAACAAGTATATCTCCTTCCTTTACCGCAAATCGTTGCATTTCTTCATATTTTTCTTTTGTAATGAAATATTCTCCCAAAGTTAAATCAGCATTTATTGCATTTTTTTGTTCATAAACCTTATATCCTTTGCTAACAAACATTGATTTTTTCAACGAACCACCAAAAGGCCCTCTAACCAAATCCGCTGCAATACCTAACTGCTCTTTGTCTTTTGTATATCCAACTATTTCTTTTTCCATTAAATCAAATAATTGTTTTGATAATATATTATTCTCATTTTCCAAGTTTAAAATATTATCGTCGTTTTCTTTACATGCCTTGATTATTTCCTTTTGTACAGTTTCATCTGGCACTGGAATTTTTATTGAATATACCATTTCTCTATTTAATCCTGGAGCACCTATTCCTTCTGCTAAATCCTCGAGATTCATTTGTTTTAGTAAATAATACAAATATTCTAAACTTACATTATCATCAACAAGTTTAACGTAATATGTTGTATCAATTGGGTAACAATCTTTCTCAATATAATTAACCTTTCCGGCAGATCCTTTTCTTCCCACTATAATAGCTGGACCACTAATTAATGCCTCATCATGCCTACCTATATCTCCGTTTGAACCAACTACAATTACGTCTCCGTTTCTTCGCTCAATTTCAGGCAATGATTTTCCATACTCTAACGTTGCAACTTTATTAAATAATAATTGGGGTTGCTTATTCTTCAAAAATATTTTTTCATATTGCTGAAAATACTTTTGAGATTTGGTATTTATAATTTTATTAAATTCTACTTTCTTAAATTCAACCATATCTACTAATTGTACATATTGAGTATACTTTTCTAGATCCGAATCAACATCATAGTGCCCTTTAAAAGCCTCGTGAACAGCATATGCCAACTTAGTTTTGTCGTTTATATCCTCCATATTAACAAGCTTTCCAACACCTTGTTTTTTTAATCCTTCATCTCCTTTTCTCTTTGACCAGTAAAATCCCAAAAATTCTTTTACCTCTTTTTTAGCTTTTGGACCTTTGATTACGAGCGTCATTTGTCCAAACATTAGTGAAAAATAATAAACTTTTTCTTTCTCAATAGGCAACACATATTTATAAAATTCAAGATTTAATTTTTGTTTTTTTGACTCTCCTGACAATCGAACAAAAGACGGACTTTTTATTAAATTTTTCACCTTTGATAAAGAATTGAATTGTTCAATATACATTGCAAAATAAGGTATTTCCGAAAAATCATTATAATCATCGCCATTTAAGAATCTTATATACACATCCTTTGCTACACCTATCTTACTTAAATACGCTCCAAATCTTTCATCATCTCCACACTCCCTCTCAATAATATTCTTTTCAAAAATATTATCTACTGTGTCCATGTAAAAATCTTCTAACTTAGGCGGTCTATCAAACTTTTCTAAAAATAAAACAACTGTTGTAGAATCTGTAGCAATGAAAGTTCCTCCTGGCAATTCAACAATTGCTTTTATATTAAAGTTTCTTATTATAGTTTCTCTTGCAGCAATATACGCTTTACTATCTGCTTTTGTTAAAAAAGTTGATGGCAAAATAACTGCAGCAACTCCTGTAGGTTTTACAAGTTGATTAATTCTCTCAATAAATAATGTTTCAATTTCACCACTACTATCAGAAATAGTATCAATAATTGAGAAAGTATTATATTTTAATTTCAAGTACTGCTTAAAGGCTTTTACCGAATATGGCGGATTTGCTACTAAAATGTCAAAAGTTTCATATTCACCTAATCTCTCTTTGTCATGCTCTAAGCCATCTCCAAATATGATATTTGCATTACCTGCACCATTTAGAAAAAGAGCTATCTTACTTACTCTTGCCAATCTATTATCTTTTTCAATACCATATATCGCATCTTTTACCCAATAATTTTCCGAATCATAATTGCTATATTTTAGTTCCTCATTTCTTCGTATAATTGTATCAATACCTTCCGTTAAAAAATGACCAGAACCACATGAGTAATCAATAACTCTAGGAATATTATTATTTTTATTTTCCATCATCTTTTCAACAGGTAAAGAATGCCATATAAATGTTGCTATTGGAATCGGGGTGAAGTACTGTCCCTCACTCTGCTTGAAACCATCATTTAGTAACAATTCAAATAAATTTCCAAGCATATGATGTTTTTTTGAGTACAACAACTGAAACGGTTGTAGCAACTTTACCACTTCAACTAACACTTTTGCATTTTGATTAAACAATTCTTCATTGTACACTTCTTTAAAAGCAAATTCATTATTAGAATAAAACTTTAACTTTCTTATCGTCTCAATTAAATCCATTCTTAAACGATCGCGCTTATTATCATACTTAGAAAAAGTTTTATCAACATAATCTTCTTCTACATAAAATATATCTTCTCGTAAATACAACTCCATACCATCTTTGTACAATTTTTGTAATCTATCCTGAAGTGCAAAATAATCATCTACTCCTTCTTTATATTGAAAATCTAATATTTCATCGTCGCTTTTTTGCTCATCCACCATTTTAGCAATAAACAATGATATTAACTTATTAAATGCATTTTCTTTATCACTGATATTATTATGTCGCAATATTTCTGCAAACTGGTTATGAAAAAATCCATAATTATCGTCTTTAAACTCAACCAAATCTTTCTTTTTTAGTGGTTTCAAGTCAACTTCGTACGCTTGTACATCCTTATCAAATATTCCGTTTGGATGAAAATAACATGCACTATTTTCCTTCCAAACTTCATATAGACCTTTATTATTTGTCGCCTTTGAAAACAACTTAACGTGCTCATCTTCTTTTGCTTGCTCAATAAGTTCTTCATCATCTACCGTTTTAATTATTGAATTTACATACTCAATTTCATCATGTTCATTCAATCTAGACGCATAAATACACAAATATTGTGTGCTAGTTTCCTGCTGAAAATAAGAAAAAACCTGTCCTCCATTACTTACAGTCTTCTTCTTTTCATTTTCATACTCGTCCCCCCATGTTTTACATTCAACAATTAAAAATGTCTTATTTTCTCCGTCAATATCTTTTGAAATGCAAATATCAGCTTTTCCTCCACTTACACCTCTACCAACTTTCCATCTCTTTTCAAGGTGCAAGTCTTCTGGTCTATAACCTTTAGTCAATAGTCTATTCACACACTCCAACACAACAAAATTTTCATCATGTTCAAAATTAGAGGTTGTCAGATCACCCCTTTTTATCTCGCTTCCATAATCTATTGTTCCTTTTTTTGCATTTATAGAAATAACATAATCTCTTGCATATTTCTTTTCGAAAATATCTTTTGACTTTTCTTTATATCCTAATTTTTGTATTAGTGAAACAATATCCTTAATTTCCATTACTCAATTCCCTTCTTTCATCATTATTATTCTGAAGGACTTTTTCTGCCTCTATCAACGCAGTTCGTCTCACAAATTCACTATACGAAGCATATGTCTCTAATCTTGCAGCCTGTTTTAATTTATCTAACTCTTCTTCGCTCACCCGAATACTCATTGAATATGTTTTATTCATACACAATTCCTCCTATGATATGAAATTATATCATTTGCGTGGAACATTTACAATACAAATCACCACGCTCTACTATAAAATCAGCAGGCACTTTCGCACCTGCTATTAACATATTTTTTCAAGATAATTTCATATTTTCTCTCTACTTATCCGTATAAAAACCGTAGTCTCTTTCCTATTACTCCACCACGATTTGCCCTGCTTTATCGCACTTCATCGCCGCATATAGCTGTACCCAAAGCCCTGCCGTGGCAGATGAATAATATTTTTACCATTGTTTTGTTTCTCCTTGTTTTGCCCCAGAATGCCCTGTTTTGCAAGGGTTTCCGAGGTTATTGTAATATGCTCTGAAATTACAGATTGTGGCAAATCAGAGCAGAATTAGGCAAGTTATTACTACCTGTTAGTAGTAAAATTGGTAGTAAAACGAAGATTCTTACTACTAAGGATTTTTACTACTTACCTGGTAACTCACTAATCAATGGTTGTATTGTCTTATAAATGTGTGAAACCTCTGTTCCATCTGAATACAATTTTAACAATCCATTATTCACTTGCTGTTTAGTTTCTGACTTTAAAATAATCTGAATGATTTCCTCTTTGCAATCCACATATATTTTCTTCTTAAAGTGCTGACCAAAGAAAGAACGAACCTGCGATTCTCTTTTTGCGACTTTACTCTTTGATTGCACAAATTTCTCAAGAATAGACTTAACATCCTCATATACTTCGGAATAGTTATTAAAGGAGTTCTTGATGTCATTGTGAATTCCATTTAGCATTTTTTCATCATTACAATGAGCAATAACAAACTTGCAGATTCTATTTACCGAATTTCTATCATATCCTATAGCCACAAGTCCATGCTGCATAAACAGGTTTAATTCGCTTCTATCATCACCTGCAAATTCATATGCCATACCTGCACTAATTTTACTATTCACAGTCTGCACATTACTTTTTGTTTGAGATACTGTCTGTGTTTTTTGCCTCTGAGTAGAAGCAGTTCCCGGCAACTTCTCTTTTCGTGAAATATTAAGATAGCCTTCCTCTTTCCAAAACTTAACTATGTTATCGTAATCCTTATCCTTACTGATAATCACATAACTACATTCCTTACCATACACTCCCAACAAATAGCCTAGGTAAGAAACCAGATGCATATCCAATGACTGCTTTCGCACTGGAACTAAATGAGATTTGATATCTCCCTTTAACCAAAAAATGCCCGGTCTTATATTTGTTGCATTCTGTGTTGAGAAAATATGCACATGTTCTTCCTTTGTCATACTTTCAATATTCGCAATGCCATCATTATGAACATTTTCAAAATCAATCAAATAAAAAGTTTCCAATTATCTATTCACATCCTTTTCAAGGCAAAATTTTTCCAAAATATATTATACAATCTTATTTTCGTTTTTTCTATAGCAATATAACGCCCCAACCATCAAAAGCCAGAGCGTTACCTATCATCTATATTAAATTACCTTAAACATTTTCTGCGACATCGGTTTCTCTTTCTTCTGCTCAACCTCCGCCTGTGCCTTCCTAAACTCTTCCATCCGTTTCAATTCTTCCTCAGTATCATCGAATCCGATATGTGTGTACACATTCATCGTAACCGATATATCCGAATGCCCCATGAGGTACTGCAGCGTCTTTGGATTCATTCCCGATTTTGCCATATTGGAACAATAGGTATGTCGGCACACATGAGGCGTAATGTTCGGCATCTGCACCCGGTAGATATCATTGTATCTGCCGACCATGTGATTGAATCGGTACTGCATAGCATTGCCACCAAAGGCATATCATTTTCATCGTAGAACAGGAATCCACTATAGCCATCAATAACCTTCTCAACCTTGGGTGGTACTCTGTCCTCAATGATTGTCTGAAACATCAAAGCCACATCCTCTGTGATGGGAAGCTTCCTTGTTCCGGCATCTGTTTTTGTGGTTTCAATAATATACCGCATATCCGATGTTCTTTGTAGCTGATGGTCGATGTTAACAATTCGCTTCTCCAAATCGATGTCTTTCAGTGTCAGACCGCAGAATTCAGATATTCGCATTCCTGTATGAAAGAGAATGTAGACCACTTCATAATATTTACAGTACACCACATCGTCATGGACAAACTTTAGGAACTTTCGCATCTAGTCTTTGGAAATTGCTTCTCTCGTAACCGAATCGTTTACCAACACCCCGGCAAGCTGAAATCCGAATGGATTTTTCACTATGATATCGTCATCCACCGCCATCTGAAAGGCAGGTCGCAGCACTCCCCGGATGGTATGAATGGAACTGTAGCTTTTCCCATCTTCCTGTTGCAATTTTATAAGAAACAGCTTTGCATCGGATGTTTTCACACTTCGTATCGTCTTTTTGCCAAATGCTTCTCAATGCAATTTATCGTTGTACCTGCAAGCCTTCTGCAAAAGAGCTGTTGTACTTGAGCATATTCTTTCGGGCAACTTTCATTGCTTCCACAGATTCTTCTGCCTTTTTTATAGATTCTGCAATGGTTTTTTTCTCTTTGCCCTTTGCAACATCTTTCTTTAATCTGAGTTCCACAAGACCCTTTTCGACTTCAGTAATATTCTGAAGATATTGCTCATACACGCTGTTAGAAAACTCGACATCGTGTTCATCATTAAGGAAAATTTCTCGTACAGAAGTGAGCAATTTTGCCGATTGCATAATGGTATTTTTCTTACCTAAAAGTCCTGCTGAACCAACAGCACCACCGACTCCGGCACCAACCCCTATTCCAAGTGCAGCTCCGCCGCCAACGATAGCAATTGTTCCACCAAGCATTCCAGCACCGCCTGCTGCTATAGCACCTCCACCAAGATATGCAAGACAGGCGCTGGTCAATGCTGCCCCACTAAGCCCGGCAAAATTTGAGCCTACCAATGCCACAGCAATCGGTCCCGCAAAGGCACCCGCAGTTGCAACAGTAACTATTGAAATAACCGCAGTGATGGACAGAGACGTAATCACAGTCTTAAGGACCTCATTAAGTTCATTCATTCGCTTGTCATAAGACTTACGCAATCGTTTTACATATTCTTTTTCACAATACTTGCCCGTAAATTGCTCGTTTAGGAATCGGTCACCTTCGCTTTTTTTGAAACCGTTAATCGGATTGTTCAGATGCTTGTATTTTTTGCACGGTACATCATTACCTTTTTTATCCTTCTCCATTCCAAGCGGATAATACGGTTCAAACAACATTGCTTCAAGAAGAATTAATCGATACCACGGTTCATTAGGATTTTGTCCGGCAATGCACTGTTGCAATTCATCCATAGTGTACCAATGCATTTTCGCTCCAGGAACCTGTGTAAAACTCTCAAAACCATCAGAGATAAACTTCGCCCAGTCTTGAAGCCATGTAGTTTTCAGTTCTTTAACGCCTTCTCTGGTTATAGGAATGTTGGTACGCTCTATATCATTGAGTGTTTTGTAATATTCAAGGTTATAAAGTATCTCTGTCTGCTCCAACGAAAGACCGAGTTTATCCATCTGTATATCCATGTCTGCTCCTATTCTTTTATAGATATCTGCATCGGCCTTTCTGAATGTCTGCTGCTTTATATTCTCATACACATCTCGAACCTTTTTAACATTTCGAGCCTTAAGTCCCCAACTCACATCAGAACCGATAGCAACCGCAAATCTTCCCACACCTACATAATTAATGGATACCCAATATTTTTGTGTTGCAATTGCCTCACCCATATCAAGTGCAGTAAATACCCCCGTTGAAACAGTCAGCATACGTGCAATGGTCGGGTTGTTTGCGGGCTTAACAGAATTCCAGTCAATCTTCTTCATGTCTGCAAGGCAACTCACACATTTTTCTTTCATTGCCATTGCAAGTCGTCTTATAAAATAAAATGCACGCACAATGCACTCGTTAGCAATTACCGGAACAGCCTGTTTACATAATTCCACAGCAACACCAAGTTCGCCACGCAAATCAAATTTAACAACGGACTCCTTGATAATCTGTCCATTTTCATCACGCTGCATCATAAGCGTACCGTTAAACAACTTTGAAAGAAAGAGGGACAATGACATATCATCATCGACCTTTATATCCTTGAAAAACGGTATTGCCGAAATCTCCTTTGCCAAAGCAAGGATTGGTCCAGGAATTCCCGTACCACCGGTAACACCCGCCGTGCTGCTTGACCCAGCAACATCACTTACAAGATGGAAGAACCATGTTATAGTTCCCATTAAAATCTTCTGCGGTACATCCTTTCCAATGAAAGGCTTGCTTTTTTCCGGAACATCAACAACAAGGAATACCCCGTTAACATCTGTTCCATATGATTTTTCCGTAAACTGCGTTAATAAAGAGAATGCCAAACCTACAATTGTTGGATGGTGAGCAAAATCTCTCAGATGATGTTGCAGTCCACCACCGAAATCAGGTGTATTTCCATCACTCGGAATTGGGAATCGTTTCTCCAACGCTTTCACTGCGGATTTTACATCATCAAATTTCTCGCCCTCAAACATTTCTGCTGTCTTTTTTACGAAGGCATCCACTTTATCACTGGCAATACTGCGTCCATTCGTCAGATCAAACTCTCCGACCCAAAGAATGTCCAATAGGCCACAAGCAATACCACTTGCAATTGCGACAACATAATCCAAGTTATCCGCCTGGCTTGATAATAATTCAATCTGACTATTCAAATCATAAATGGCTTTATCAAAATCAAATTCTTTTGAGCCGATAAACCCATCATAGGGTATCAATTCATATTTTATATCCACATTTTCCTTGCTCAATTTATATTACCAAGCCTTTCTCCGCTATCTACAAGTTTCCCTTGCCCTCCATTTCCGCATCCTTACCATAATGCTAATTTATAATTTAGTCAATCATGATTTACTAAATTATATTTTACTATATGCCATATATAAAAACAGACCGCGCATCCTTATTAGATGCGCGGTCTGTTCTATACGATAATCCCCTTTTGCTTTTGATACCTTTGGTATCATTTCATAAATTATATAAAACATCTCATGAATTGTCAATAGTACTTTCATTTTTTGTCGTTTTTTCAAAAATTATAAAAGTACTATCGCCTCCCGCCACACTTCGCACAAACTCTCCAGCCTCCATGCCGCATTGGCCGGGCTGGTGGAGGGCAGCACCGTGGCTTCTATGCCGGTCAGGGGCAACTGATATTTTCGATAAAGCTCTCCTGCTTTGTTACCGTTGGCATAGATCCGCGTGATCTGTGATTCCGCCAGGATCCTTCGAATATCCGTCGGCTTCACATTGCGGATGCTACTGTCGCTGGATCCCTTAATATCGCAGCTCTGGATCACATCCCATATGGCGATATGGTGGGTCAGCAGCATTTTCTTTTTCTCCTCTATGGTCTCCGGCACCGGTTCCCCGCACAGATCTGCCATCACTTTCCAGAAACGGTTCTGCTTATGTCCGTAATAAAAATGGTTCTCCCGGGATTTCACCGAGGGCAATGTTCCCAGAATCAGCACCAGCGAATCCGCATCGTACACCGGTGCAAACGTGTGCTCAATATGTTCATATCCTGTCATGCTGTTTTCCTTCTTCCTTATGGCTGTCCCTGTCTTTCAGCAGATATCGGGCCGCAGGAATTTCCACGATCAGAGTAACCGCTACCGCCACCGCCGCAGACACCACGATAATCAGTATCTGATATTTCCACTGCCATACACGGTCACCTGTCATATTTGGCGGCGTATCCCCGCTCCAATAAGGAATTCTTTTTTCTTTCAGCCAGACGGCGATCATCTGATGCCAGAGATACAGATTATAGGAAAATTTGCAAAAAAGTGATGCCACCCGGTTGGAATATAGTTTCTGATAATATTCTCCCGCACAGGCTGTGCTGAAAAGGAACAATGCAAACAGGAACGACTGCACCAGCCTGCTCTGCAGCTGAACTGCCTGCAGATTCACATCCCCGTCGTATTTATGAATCACCCCGTTCATCAGAAAAATACACAAAACAGAGATCACTGTTCCTGCCAGCTGCGAATATTTATTTTCTGTCACATATTTCTTCCACATGACATACAGGATGCAGCAAAGCATGCCATTGGCATAGATTCCCATAAACGTCAGAATATTATTTCCATAATTTCTCTCTTTTCCTGCAAAACAGTTCAGAATTACCGCAGTACTTGTAACGGAAATCATCAACATCACACTATAAGTGGCAAAGGCCCACTTGCGGAACAATCTTGCGATCCACGGCAGCAGCAGATAATAGATCACTTCCATCTGTACCGTCCACAACACACCGTTAAAAGAGGTGGATATATAAGTGTCCGACCAGTTTGGTGCAACGCAAAATACATGTGTCACAATATCTTTGCACAATGCCCCCACATTCCGATATTTATGCCCAGGTAAAATATTAAAAAACAGATCGATCGTCAGCATAAAATAGTAAGAAGGCAATATTCTTGCTGCCCTCTTTCTGTAAAATCTCTTCGTATCCGGCCAGTCCTCTCCCAGAACAATAGATCTGGCATAGGGATAAAAATTGCAGAATGCGCTGAGCAGGATCATCATATCCACAAAAACGAATCCATATCTGACCCATCCAGCTAGGTTGATCTCCGTGAGTCCAATATATTTTGTGTACTCTGTTGGAATCCGAAGATACGGTGTCAGCCATGTCTGCTGCCAGAAATGAAACCACACTACCATCCCGATGGCTATGGCACGGATTCCATCCAGCACACCGATTCTGTTTTCTATTCTGTTTTTTTCATCCATGCTGTATTCCCGCCGTTTCTGATTTTCTGCTGCTTCCTATCTGTCATGTTCCAGTCTCCATCTGATACATCTGGTGAGATAATCCACGTAATCCGCATTCTTACACATTTCCTTGCCGGGAGTATCGGAGATCTTTGCCACATCCATGCCGTTGCAGGCAGTGGTCTTCATGACAATATTCAACGGTTCCTCGCAGGTATCATTGGCAATATAGGTTCCGATACCGAAAGCCACCGTCACCCTGTCCCGGAATGCCTTACGCAGTTCATCTGCCCGTGCAAAGTCCAGGCCGTCACTGAACAGCAGGGTCTTGCGCTTCGGGTCAATCCCCAGAGATTCATAATGAGATATCAGCTTCTCCCCCCATGCAAAGGGATCCCCACTGTCATGCCGCACGCCGGAAAACAGAGTGGAATAGGTCAGCTGGAAATCTTTCAGGAAACAATCCGTGGTGATCGTATCCGTCAAAGCAATTCCGTTCAAAATGCCATACTCTTTCACCCAGGCATCCAGGGCATACCAGTTGGAATATGCCGGATTGTGCTTGTGATTGCCCTGCCCGGTACACATGATCCATTCATGGGCCATAGTGCCTACCGGTGTCACGTTCCATTTCTTTGCCAGATAGACATTGGAGGTACCAATGCAGGCGGAGTCCTTATAATCCTTATTGTGACCCACCAGCTCCTGTACTGCCAGTTCCTGTGCCTCTGCAGAGAGACGGCGTCTCAGACCGAATTCACTGAAATTTCCAAGGCAATACGTTCCGTCCACCAGCTTCTGTAGCTTGTCTGCCAGACGCTCCCGGAAGGAGGCATACAGCTTCTCATAGTCATAATTCATACGGAAAAATACTTCATTAACAATAGCCAGCGTTGGAATTTCATACATGGAAGTATTCAGCCAGGAGCCCTTCGTCTCGATAGTCAGGCCACAGTCTGCCTCTGTGCCGATCTCAAAATCCTCATATCTGGGCTGCCACAAACGTAAAAAATCCACATAGGAACCCTTGATCCATTTTACGTTCTCCAGATAAGCCAGTTCCTCTTCCGTAAAACGTAAGTCACAATAGGCCCGGATCTGCGCCTTGATTTCTTCTACCATTTCAGATGTGAAAAATACATCTGTATTCCTGCATTTGAAGGTCCAGGTAGTCTTATAAGCGCTGAACTGGTGGTAGATACACTGTCCCATAGAGAACTTGTACATATCATTTTCCAGTAAGCTGTTGATGATCTGTGGTAATTGCATGATTTTATCCTCTTTCTCTCTTAGATTCACAACTGTGTAAATATGATATGTTCTCTAAATCACATCCGCCTGAATCGGTCCCATAGCTGCGATGGCCGTCTGGTGCGTCTGGGGTGTCACACAGGCACAGGCCTTCTCAATGACACACACTCTCGCTTCCGGTACAAATGCCTTTGCCATGACCACATTGCTTAACACACAGATTCCGGTGCAGAATCCGGTAAAATCCACTTCCATGGGATATTCACCCTCTGCTGCCTCTCCTGCTGCCGTCACCTCTTCCCAGATTGCCTTCAGCGTATTTCCAAAATCCAGACTGCCAAAAGTAGGCTTTTTCACCGTAAGGATCTGTTCCGGTGCATAATGCTCCTGTACCGCCTTCACGATATCCGGATGGATCTTATATCCTTCTGTGCCTTCCTGTCCGTGCAGAACGGGCAGACGCTTTCCTTCCTGGGTGTGCAGATAATCCGCCGTATGGGTATCCTTTGTAAAGATCACCTTGTAGTATTCCCCGCTTTCTGCTGCCGCAACGATATACTTTACCGCCGCCTCGCACTCCTTGTTTCCCAGCGCCCCGGTGATGAATTCGTTCTGTGCATCCGTGATCACTAATACTTTCTTTGTCATGTCCCTCTCCTCTACTCGTTTTTCTATAATGATGCCGGGCAAAAGCCCCCGATTTTGCACAAAAAGCAGGCAACCACATCCTGCGACTACCTGCTTTTATTACTTATAGAAATAATTTCTTCACTTTTTCTGCATCAAATACAACTTCCTTTACCCCGTCCACTTCGATCTGATACAGGGCATTGGCTGCCAGATGCTCCGCCGCCTGCTCAAGGTCACGGATTCCACTGGTGTTGGAATAGATCTCCACCACCGCATCCAGTCCCTCTTCGGTGAGTGTGCATTCGTCTGCCTGCAGTCCAATCCTTTTCAGCACCTTCGGCAATGCAAATCTGGAGAAAATGATCTTCTTCTCCTCCGGTGTGTAATCCGGGATGTCGATCACTGCAAAACGGGACATTAACGGAGCACTGATCTGCTCCTTGTCATTGGCAGTGGCGATGGGGTAGACACCAAAGGTGGGAACGGTACATTCCATATAGTTGTCCGTGAATCCCAGATTGTCAAGCAGTGTCAGAAGCACATCCGCCGGATTGCCGTTACCCTTGCCGTTTGCCGCCTTGTCCAACTCATTGATGATGAATACCAGATTAGACTCTCCCGCCATGGAAAAAGCCTCCATGATAATGCCCGGCTTGGCATTGGCATAGATTCTGGAGCTTCCGGTCAGCTGCTCCGGATCGTTAATGGAACTCATGTCTAATGTTGTCCAGGGCAATTTCAGGATCCTCGCCACCGCGTAAGCGATCTGGGATTTACCGGTTCCGGCCGGACCCACCAGAAGCAGTCCGTAAGCCGGTAAGGTGTGGGTACGGTTAATCTGGATAATGGTCTCCATGATCCGCTGCTTGACTCTCTCCATGCCATACAATTCCTCGTCCAGGATCCGTCTGGCTTCCATCGGATCAATGGCTTCGAAGTAATTGCCCTTCCACTGAATGTTCATCATGATGGACAGCGCTCTCTGGGCATGTCTTCTCTCTTCCGGAGACACCTCATGGGATCTGGCCACCGCCAGATTTCTTCTGGCCCACAGGCGGATGTTTTCCGGCATGGTCCTTCCGGCGCATGTCATGAAATCGGAGATACTCTGAAGGCTGGTAAGCTTCATATCATCGCCGTCTTCCTCTTCGTCCTCCCCCTGTTCCTCTTCTGCGGGAGCACTGCTGGCAAACAGTCTCTCCATCATGAATTGTAAAAATCCATCTTCTGCCGAAAGCTTGGTTCCGCCGCCAAATGCAGTCTCTCGGATCTTGTATACCGCATAGCCTTCTTCCCGGTTTTCCCCGGAAAGCCGGACATTGATGTGATTTTCTCCTAACCATCTGACGAGGCTTACGAATCTTGCATCGATCTGTAAAATATCGGCATAGGCACTGCTGCCCTCTTCCCTGAATTCGAAATTCGTGCGTTTGTTCTGATTGCCGAAGACACCTATAGCATGGTGCTTCCACTGCTCGCTGCTGTTGTCCAGGATCAGGATCGGCTTTTCGGGACTTGCCGTAGCCTCATTGGAACGGAACATGGTATAGGTGCATACGGGATCCTGCTTCTTCTCATTTTCCGGGATACTGCTGAAATCAAATACCGGCATTGTCAGCCTCCTTTTTTCTCGCCTGAATCTTCTCCTCATCGATCAGCTTAAACTGCTTTACCAGATTGGTCATATTCTCGGACTGAGCCAGCAGTTCCTCACTGGTAGCGGATAATTCTTCTGCTGCCGCAGAGTTGGACTGTACGATCTCGGAGATCTGGTTCACACCCCTCTCCGCCTGATTCATGGCATCTGACTGAGCAGCTGCAATCTGGTTCAGTTCCTCAGAATCCTGTGCGATCCTGCGGACGCCTTCCACGATAACGCTCAACGTCTGGGACGCATGATCCACAGCTTCATTGCCGGCATGGATTTCCTCCAGTGTACCGCCGATCAGCTCTCTGGTATTGACAGCGGACTGTGCACTCTGCTCTGCCAGCTTACCAATCTGGTCTGCCACCACAGCAAAACCTCTTCCGGCCTCCCCCGCTCTGGCTGCCTCAATGGACGCATTTAAGGACAGCAGATTGGTCTGACTGGCAATATCCTCGATCTCACCGATGATGTTGCTGATCTTCTCAGAAGTCTCGTTGATCTGTTCCATGATCTCCATCAGATGATTCATCTCGATACGGCCTTCATCTGCCTTAGCAGAGTATTCCTGTGCCTGCCTGCTGGAATTCTTGGTATGCTCTGCAGTATTGTCTACCATAGAGGTAATATTAGTAATGGTTGCCTGTAGCTGCTGTACGGCTCCGGCCTGCTCAGTAGCGCCCTCTGCCAGAGACTGTGCGGCATCTGCCAGGCTTCCGGCACCCATGGATACCTGACCGGATACGGAATTTACATTGTACAATGCTTCGTTCATCTTATATTTGATATCTCTCAGGGCTTCCTTCAATTCATCCAGATCCCCTGCATAGAGATCGGGGTAAAGAAATTTTACCGTCCAGTCACCATTTGCCATGGCATTCAGAGCCTGCTTGATATCCTCAATGATCATTCGCAGATTTTCAGCCATTGCAATGGCGGCACGATTCATCTCTGCCACTTCGTCCTCTGTCTTTACTTCCGGGAACTCTGAAGACAGATCACCTGCAGCAAACCCATCCAGTCTGTCTGCCAGCGCTTTCAGCGGTCCGGCGATTCCTTTGGCTATTCTTTTTCCCGCTTTTTCAGATCCCGCAAAGCCTACTCCGATGATCAGAAGGATTACGATAAAAATAACCACACGGAAAACATTCAGCTTGGCTTCCATGGCATTTCCGTTCGTTACACTGCTGTCCAACAGGCTCGTCATATCTGCATAGACCTGCTGGAACACGGGATCCATCTGTTCGCCTGCCATCTGCTGTGCCTGTATCCGCTTAGCAGAATCGGAAGCTGTTCCCAGTTCCAGTATCTGTGCCTCGATCTGCTGATAAGAAGCTACGCCTTCCTTGATCTTCTGGTAGGTAGCTCTTCCCTCATCCGTGATCATGTCATCTTCCAGGGCACTGATATAGGTATCCAACTGTTCCGCCGTCAGGTCATGGGCATTTTTTGCTGTAGCGATCAGGGTATCGTCATCATATAAGTCTGGAGAGAAAAACATGGAAAAAATATTAATCTATCAGGTAAAAGAAAAAGAAGCGGTAAAACAGCTGCTTGCGCCAATGAAAATCCGCCTGGAGGAGATCAAAACCACAGATTTGCGGCAGAGTATCGGGGATCTCGCAGAGGGAAAAAAGAACATGCTCACAGCACCATTTACCGGCAGTGCACCACGGGAGAGCCTTATGGTATTCTGCGGTGTGAATGAAAAGCATTTTGACAAAATACTGTTTGAACTGCGCCGGAAACAGATTCCGGTTGACTATAAAGCAGTCCTCACACCATCGAACCGGAAATGGAGTGTGCTTATGCTTATGCTGGAACTTACGAAGGAGAAAAACAGCTTCCGGCAGGGAAACTGAAACGGAACAGGGACAGATCCGAAACGGAAATGGACAAGCGTGCAGATTCTTGTATGAAATGTAAAAATATGGTAACATAATGATATATGTCTGCGTACAGAGACAGTATCTGACGGCAGACTGCGAATGGAAATACGATATTTCACACGAAGGAGAATGAAAAATGGAACATTTCATGAATCTGGTGTTGATCAAAAATATATATATTGGTATTCCAATGGCTGCACTCATATGCTATCTGTTTTTATTATTCTGTTTTCTGAATGTTGCAGAGAAATCATCAGAAGTAAGAGATCTCAAGGCAATACTGTCGGCATTATTGTCCTGGACAGGCGGCGCTGTGCTCATGAGACTGCAGATCAGCCCGGGGATACAGTTCTGGTATCATGTATCACTGATGGGACTTTTTACGATCCCGATACTGATATATGGATTTTTGTTCCATTATCTTGACATCCGGGGAAAGGACAGATTTCTGGATGGCTGTATGGCTGTGACGGTGTCAGTTGTCCTGCTGAATGTTTTTACCGGTTGTATTCTCCCACCGCCGGAAGTGCAGATCATGGCGAATGGCGGTATATCCTACCATTATCATGCAAAAACAGGCATCTGGTTGCTGGCAGCAGCAGAGATAATTCTGTTAGTGTATGTAACGCTGCTTGCCCATAAAAAAATCGGGGGACAATTAGAGTACCGGAAAAAACTCGGCCCATTATTAATAGGAACACTGCTCATCATGGGTGGAAATATTCTGTGCGTGATGCCATGGAGCGGTGATTTCCCATTCGATACCCTTGGCGGAGTGGGAATGGCGGTCTGTTTTGTATACATTATTTATAAACAGTATCTGTTCTCATTCTCCATGCGTGCGACAACAGGTGCCGTATATTTGATCGCAGTAGTTGTAGCGTTTCTTCCAATGATTATTTTGGAGCCAAACATTGACCATGTGATCGGCCAGACGGACAGCTTTACCAAACAGTTTATCACAGTGTTTGTCGTTCTGCAGTGCCTCTGGATGGTGTTGGTCATGAGCTATGCCAGAAAATGGCTGGAGCGTATCCTGTACCAGAAGAAAAAACACATTGTGGAGAGCCTTGTGGAATTTCAGGATATGGCGGCCTCAATCCTGAATAAAAAAGAACTGTACCAGAAAATCCGAAGCACCGTCAGTTCGGCAGTACCGGACTCGTATGCACGTATTGTTGAAAAAAGAGATGACCATTTTGTGGAGTGTACGGCAGACGGAGACCGGGTGCTGGACATAGAGGAAGAGGCAAGGCTGAGGTCATTCTGTGGCACCGGCGGCATTCATAAAAAACCGGAGATCGCAGTTTTTAAGTATGACGATAAAATTTATGGATTTTTATATGTGGAGCTTCACAGAAAAAACAGGCTGATCTATGATGAGGCGGACTGT
>ENA-ORCP01001167-ORCP01001167.1-human-gut-metagenome-genome-assembly--contig:-NODE-1167-length-23071-cov-3.593111_pt1 | contig 23071 bp, 18 predicted proteins | sample MGYA00242990_ERZ507991 | MGnify/ENA primary metagenome ERZ507991 (study PRJEB26167, sample SAMN06115496) | human gut metagenome | host: Homo sapiens | place: China:Henan | collected 2015-05-07... | reverse complement strand
TCACGCGTTCCACACATTCAAGCGGACATTCCTTCATCATGAACTGATAAGCAAGAATCAGCATTGCATCCCCGGAACAATTGGTAAACAACCAGATGGAATTCTCATCCTTCACCAACTGTGGACGTCCATCCCTGATATATCTGACAAGTGCGTCCTTTGCCACCGGAGTCATTGGAATCATACGCTCCTTGTGTGAATCTACACATAGCCAAGGAAAAGGTCAAGCTTCCAGACGAGCAGACCGACATCATATGCGACAAGTGCGGCGCGACGATGATAGTCAAGAACGGCAGATACGGAAAGTTTGCCGCATGCCCGAACTATCCTGCCTGCCGCAATACACGCCCGCTCGATCGCAAAGCTCCCGCGAGCGACAGCGCAGCGACCGAGAAGGCGACTCCCGCACCCGACGGGATGAAGTGTGAAAAGTGCGGCGCGGACATGGTGCTTCGCAGCGGACGGTACGGCAGCTTTTATGCCTGCTCGAACTATCCGCAGTGTAAGAATACAAAGCAGATCGCAAAGAAGATAGGCGTCAAGTGCCCGGACTGCGGCGGCGAGATAGTCGCAAAGCACGGACGCAACCGCTCCTACTTTTACTCCTGCGAGAACTATCCGAAGTGCAAATTCTCGTCATGGGAGCTTCCGCTGGCAGATAAGTGCCCGCAGTGCGGAGGAATGCTGTTTAAGAACAAGGGCAAGAATATTGCCGTCTGCCGCACCGAGGGCTGCGGCTATAAGCGCGAGCTCGAGCCGACGCATGACGGCGGAGACGGAGCAAAGGACGGAGAGAGCGCAAAGTAAGCGCTCTGCGGAGGGATAAAGGATGAAGATAATAATCGACGTAATGGGCGGAGACAATGCGCCGGAGGCGGGCGTTATCGGTGTGCTCGACGCGGCTGCGGCAATGCCGGAGCACAGCTATATCATCGTCGGACGCGAGAACGAGATACGCGATACCGCACGCGCTGCGGGCAGAGAGACCGAGCTTGACGGTATACGTATCGTTCATGCCGACGGCGTTATAACTATGGAGGATCAGCCTCTGAGCGTCGTTCGCGAAAAGAGCGACTCGTCGATGGCTGTCGGACTCAGGATGCTGCGCGACGGAGAGGGCGATGCTCTCGTCAGCTCGGGAAATACCGGCGCGCTGCATGCCGGCTCCTCGCTCGTCGTTCGCAGAATAAGAGGTGTAAAGCGCTCTGCGATAGCCTCGGTGCTGCCGTTCGCGCGTCCGATGCTGCTTATCGACTCCGGCGCGAATATCGACGTTCAGCCAGAGTACCTGCGTCAGTTCGCGGTCATGGGCTCGATATATATGAAGAATGTGTTCGGCATAGAGTCGCCGCAGGTCGGACTGCTTAACAACGGTACCGAGGAGTGCAAGGGCGGTGCAATGATGGTCGACACATATAAGCTGCTTCGCGGAGAGCCGACGATAAATTTCGTAGGCAACGTCGAGGCAAAGGCTGCACCGCTCGGCGCGTGCGACGTGCTCGTTACCGATGGCTTTACGGGTAATGTTTTCCTCAAGCTCAGCGAGGGATTGGGTCAGTATCTGCTCTCCTGCCTTAAGGATTGCTTTACCGAGAATCTGGTCACTAAGGCATCGGCGCTCGCTATGCGCGGAAGCCTCAGACGGCTGAGGCACTCTGTGGATGCCTCCGAGTTCGGCGGCGCTCCGCTGCTCGGACTGTCAAAGCCGGTGCTCAAGACGCACGGCAGCTCGGATGCACGCGCTTTTGTCAGTACAATAAAGCGCGCAGCGGATTTTGCCGGAACCGGCGTTCATGTCGAGATAGCAAAGTGGGTCGAGCAGGATGCGGCGAGAGCTAAGGCGGCTGCGGAGGCTGAAGAGGCAGCCAAGGCTGCGGAAGCCGCTGCTTCGACACCGGAAAAGACGGCTGCTGCCGAGTCGGCAGCAGCGTCAGAGCCGACCGATACAAAGAATGCCGAAAGCGCCGCCGACGGTACGGATGTACATTCCGGAACCTGAGACGCAGATAAGGCGGAAAGGAAAGAAAGATGCATGAATCGGATATTCGTCCGGCTCCGATAGCCGGACTTGAAAAGACCGTAGGTCATACATTTGAGAATAAGGAGCTTGTTCGCACGGCGCTGACCCATTCATCCTATTCGAATGAGCAGCGGGCGCACGGCGTCGGGATGAAGTGCAACGAGCGGCTCGAGTTTCTCGGCGACTCGGTGCTGTCAATCATCGTCAGCGACTATCTGTTTGCCACGCACCCGGACATGCCCGAGGGCGAGCTGTCCAAGGTTCGCGCGGGCACGATATGCGAGCGGGCGCTTGCGGGCTTTGCACGCGAGATAAAGCTCGGCGATTACCTCTATCTCGGCAGGGGTGAGGAAAAGCTCGAGGGCAGGAGCCGCCCGTCTATCCTTGCGGATGCGTTTGAGGCGCTGCTTGCGGCTATCTATCTCGATTCGAATATAGAGGAGGTCTCGCGTTTTCTGCTCCCGTTTGCGGAGGATGAAATATCGCGTATACTCTCGAGCGGACATACCGCCGACTACAAGACCATTCTTCAGCAGCTCGTTCAGCAGGAGCACGGCGAGATACTCGAGTATGTACCCGTCAGCGAGACGGGACCCGCACACAAGCGTGTGTTCACCGTCGAGGCGCGGCTCAACAGCAATGTTATCGGTGTAGGCACTGCCGGCAGCAAGCGTGCGGCGGAGCAGATAGCGGCACAGAAAGCGCTCGAGCTGTTCGGCGATAAGATATAGGCAAGATAAGAGTAAAATAACATAGGCGCCGTAAGCGCTATCCGCTGCTAGCACACCGTCGTGCGGCGGTAATACGGTATGAGGAGGCGAGAAATGAGACATATAAATATTCCTGTTTTTATCCCGCATCTCGGCTGCCCGCATACCTGCGTTTTCTGCAATCAGCGAAAGATATCGGGCGTGTGCTGTGTCGATCTTGATGCGGTGCGCGCTCAGATAGAGTCAACGCTTGACGGTATACGCGGCAGAGAGGACGAGTACGAATGCGAGATAGCATTTTTCGGCGGCAGCTTTACCGGCATACCGAGAGACGAGCTGACGGCGCTGCTTGAGCTTGCACGTCCGTATGTTGATGACGGCAGGGTGGCGAGCCTGCGCTGCTCGACACGCCCCGACTATATCGACAAAGAGATAATTGACCTTCTCCTCCGCTACCGTATGACTACGGTTGAGCTCGGGGTGCAGAGCACATCGGCAGAGGTGCTGCGCCGCTGCGAGCGCGGTCATACGGCAGAGCAGTCGCTCGCTGCGCTGCGGATGATAAGAGAGAGCGGGATGCACGCGGTCGGTCAGATGATGACCGGACTGCCCGGCTCGACGCGCGAGAGTGATCTGCGGACGGGCTGCGATATAATAGGCGCGGGCGCGGACGGCGCGCGGATATATCCTACTATGACATTTGCGGGAACGGCGCTCGAGGGTATGCTGCGGCGAGGCGAGTATATGCCGCCTTCGACTGCAGAGACGGTCGAACGGGTCGCAGATCTGTGCGAGCTTTTTGATAAGGCGGGAGTCCCGGTAATACGGATAGGGCTTTGCTACGGCGAAGGGCTGACCGGTGAGGACGGTATCGTTGCGGGCGACTATGAGTGCGCCGTCGGCGAAATGGCTCAGAGCGAGGTGTTCCTGCGCCGTCTGCGCGCACTGCTTGCGGATGAAAAGGTGACAGGTACAGCCGGCGCGGAAGAGCCCGATGCCGTATCAAATGATATATCGGCTGATGATACCGGTTCGGCGCATTCGCCGGACAGTACGGGAATACGCACTCTGACCGTCTGTTGCCCGAGGGGCAGGACCTCTCAGGTGATAGGTCACAGACGGGCGAACGCAGAGACTCTGCGGCGCGAGTACGGCATCGGTCGGCTGCGCGTGCGCGAGGACGACTCGCTCTGCGGCTATGAGCTGCGGCGTTGTTGACCGGCGTGCTGTCGGCACAGTGCTGTACGGTACGCGAATTTTCGGTTATTTGCGTGCTTTATGTCAATTCTGCGCGGCGCACAGCCCGAGCCGCCGACCGAAATAATTATTCCTTTGGCGCAGATCGGTCCTTGCTGCATTCCGATGCTTTCATCATTGCAGTATTTGTGCGCTATGCTCCGATAGCTTATTTATTCCATAGAACCGCTGCACGACATAGATGCTTTTTTCGACATTACGGTCAAATGACAACGATGTGCGGCAGGTGCTTTTTCGGCGGATGCCGAGCTACGAAATAAAAAAAGAAACGGATGGTCTGAAAATTGAAAATCAAATCGCTCGAGCTTCTCGGCTTTAAATCGTTTCCGGACAGAACGGTGCTCAACTTTAACGACGGTGCGACAATCGTCGTAGGACCGAACGGAAGCGGAAAATCAAATATATCCGACGCTATACGCTGGGTGCTCGGAGAAACGTCGGCTAAGGGTGTTCGCGGGTCGAAGATGGAGGATGTCATCTTTGCCGGCGCCGCCTCACGCCGCGCAATGACGACGGCGGAGGTCTCGCTTATCCTCGACAATACCGAGGAGGAGGGAAAGCTCGTCGACCGTGGAGATGAGATAATCGTTACCCGTCGGTGCGTTCGCGGCGGCGAGAGCGAGTATCTTATCGACCGCAAGCCCGCGCGCCTGCGTGATATTACAGAGCTGTTCATGAATACCGGCGTTGGACGCTCCGGCTATTCTATTATCGGTCAGGGCAAGATAGCCGAGATAGTGTCGCAGAAGAGCGATGAGCGCCGCACGATATTCGAGGATGCTGCGGGCATATCGAAATATCGCTTCCGCAAGAACGAGGCGGAGCGGCACCTGCAGGGCGCTGTTGACAATATGGTCCGCGCGGAGGATATTCTGCGCGAGCTCGAGGCGCGTGTCGCACCGCTTCAGCGCGATGCGGAAAAAGCAAAGAGGTATCTCGAGCTGTTCGAGGAAAAGAAACGCCTTGACGTTTCGCTGTGGCTGTACGATGTTGAGGATGTGCGGCGCAAGGTCGGCAGTCTCGGCGACGAGACCGCTGCCGCAAAGCGTATGCTCGATGAGGCGGACGGCGAGCTTGAGGCGCTTGAGGCAAGGAACGAGCGGCTGTTCGACGAGGCTCAGCAGACAAAGCAGAGAGCTGCGGAGGCGCAGAAAAATCTGCGCGATAACAGTGCTGCTTCGCTCGAGCTCGAGGGCAGTGTAAAGGTGCTGCATAACGAGCTTGAGCATATAGGAGAGCGAAGAGCTGAGGCAGAGTCGACGCTCACTCTCCGCCGCGCTGCGCTCGAGGAGGCAAACGGCAGCGGTGCAGAGCTGCTCTCACGGCTTGAGGAGCAGACGGCTGCGCTCGAGGCATTGCGTGCAGAGCATGCGGAGCTTGACGGCGGTGCGGAGCAGCTTAAATCGCAGCGTGTGGAGAATGAAACTCGTGAGAGCGAGCTGGAAAGGCAGCTGCGCGAGATAGAGAACGGCGCGGTAGAGCGTCGGCTGAGACTCTCCGAGATAAGCGGCTCGCATGAGAGCCGCGAGCTGCGCCTTGCCGAGATAGAGGAGTGTATTGAGGAGATACTCGAGCGCGGCAAGCTCCTCGGAGACCGCCTTGAGCGCTCCGAACGGACCGTTGCGGACTATACCGCACGACGCGAGAAGACCGGAGCGGAGGCGGACGGACTCGAAAAGCGCCTCGGCGAGCTTTCGGCAGAGACAGAGGAGCTGCGGGCGGAGCAGGTGCGCATAGGCTCTGAGCTGGCTGCAAAAAAGCAGCGTGCGGATACGCTTCGCCGCATGGAGGAGCACTTTGAGGGCTATAACGGCAGTGTTCGCTTCGTTATGGACGCGGTCGGCAGAGGTCGGCTCGGCGGCGTGCTCGGTCCGGTATCGCGGCTGATAACCGTTCCGGACAAATATTCCACCGCTATCGAAACGGCGCTTGGCGCGAATATTCAGAATATCGTTGTCGAGGATGAGGCAACCGCCAAGCGGGCAATTGCAATGCTGCGCGACGGCGGGGCGGGCAGAGCAACCTTTTATCCCGTTTCATCCGTGCGTGCACAGCAGCTCAATATTGATAAGAGCCGTCTCTCTTCATATAAAGGTTATATCGGGATCGCCGCTGAGCTTATCGAATGCGACGAGCGCTGCGGCGATGTAATATCCTACATGCTCGGCAGAACGATCATCTTCCGCGACCTCGACTGCGCGACCGACTATGCGCGCGCAAGCGGTTACCGTGTGAAGATAGTTACCCTCGACGGTCAGGTCATTAACGCGGGCGGATCGTTTACCGGAGGCTCGAACAAGCGAAACAGCGGAATGCTCACCCGAGCGCAGGAGATACAGCGCTTTGCCGAGGAGGCTGCGGCGCTCGAGGTCAAGCTGCGCGCAGCGAGCGACAGAGAAAAGAAGATAGCCGAGGAGAGCGCGGAGCTGCGCGATCGTCTCGGAGAGCTGAAGCAGAATCTCTCGGTTCTCGATACCATGCTCGGTGCCGAGAATACTCAGAATGCGCTGCTCCGTTCGCAGATAGACGCGGATAAGGAGAGCCTTATAGGACAGCGGGAGGCGCTCGAGGCGCTCGGCGCAGAGAGCAAGCGTGACGACGACGAGTGCGAGGCGCTCAGACGCGAGCTTTCCGAGTCGGAAACTGCCGCACAGCGGTGTCGAGAGATGCTTGCATCGACGGCGGAGGAGCACGAGCGGTTGAACCGCGACATTGCGCGTGCGCTCGACAGGGTCTCTGCTCAGCTCATCAGGATAAATTCCGCCGAGAAGGATATCGAGGCGACCGAAAACAGCATCTCGCTCGGTCAGGCAACGGTAACTCGGCTGTCCGAGCAGATAGCGGAAGCTGAGGCCGCTATCGCCGCCTGCAACGAAAAGGAGGAGGAGGTCCGCGCGCGGCTCGCTGCGGCGGATACCGACCTTGACGGACTGCGCGGACGCGCGGCTGAACTCGAGAGCGAGCACAGCGCGCTGATAGACGAGGGACTGCGCAGCGATGCGTCGCTCTCCAGACTGCGCGAGCAGATAAAGGAGGAGAACCATCGCCGCGAGACGCTGTTCCGTACCTATACCGAGCTTGAGTCAAAATTTGAGTCTGCAAAGGCGGAGCAGGATAAGCTCGCTTCCCGCCTCTGGGAGGAATACGAGCTGACATATGCCACCGCCGCGGCGCTCGACTATCCGAGAGTGACCGAGGAGACGAGAACGGCGAGTGCGGCAAGGCAGACCGAGCTGCGCTCGAAGATCCGCGCGCTCGGACCGGTAAATGTCGGTGCGATAGACGAATATAAGGAGGTCAGCGAGCGCGCGGGCTTCATGCGTTCGCAGTATGACGACCTCTGTCGCTCGAAGCAGGAGCTTGAGGAGATCATTACCGGGCTCGAAAAGGAGATGCGCGAACGCTTTGTTTCGGTAATGGAGCAGCTCGATTCGGGCTTCAAGCGTACCTTTCGAGAGCTATTCGGCGGAGGAACGGCTGAGCTGTGCCTAACCGACCCGACCGATCCGCTCGGCTGCGGAATAGAGATAAACGTCGCGCCGCCCGGCAAGATAGTCAAAAGCATGTCGCTGCTATCCGGCGGTGAGCAGTCGTTTGTCGCGATAGCGCTTTTCTTTGCCATACTTGATGTAAACCCCACCCCGTTTGCGGTGCTCGATGAGATAGAAGCGGCGCTTGACGATGTAAACGTCGCGCGCTTTGCCGACTATATCAAGCGTTACTCCGGCTCTACCCAGTTTGTCGTTATCACGCACAGACGCGGTACGATGGAGATAGCCGATACACTGTACGGCGTTACTATGCCGGAGCGCGGTATCTCGAGGGTACTGACACTGAATATAACCGAGGTTGAGGATCGTCTCGGAGTTAAGATAAAATAGCCTTCGAACGGCAAACGGCGAAAATTAACCTCGCCTTAATAGCACCGCAATATATTGTATATATACTTGCTTTTAATGGTCGCATTATGCGATGTCGGCAGCGCACGGATGGCGATATTTGCGCTGTGCCGCCGAACGGAGTAAGAAAGGAAGTGTCCGTTCTGTCGGGCAGATCATAAAATGTCATTTTTCGACAAGCTGAAAAGGGGACTGTCAAAGACAAAGGACGGACTCCTGAAACAGATAGACGGCATATTCCGCTCGTTTGTACATGTGGATGAGGATATGCTCGAGGAGCTTGAGGAGCTGCTTATAACCGCAGATGTCGGCGTAGGACCGACGGAGAAGATAGTCGATGCGCTGCGCGAGCGGATAAAGGACGACCGCATCAGCGAGCCGGAGGCTGCAAAGGCGGCGCTGTGCGATATTCTCCGCAGCGAGATAGGAGAGGGCGAGCCGCTCTGTCTTGATACAAAGCCGGCTGTGGTGCTCGTTATCGGGGTAAACGGCGTAGGTAAGACCACGAGTATAGCCAAGATAGCCGCAAGCCTCAAGAGCGAGGGCAAAAAGGTCATTCTCGCGGCGGCTGACACCTTCCGTGCCGCAGCGATAGATCAGCTCGGCATATGGGCGGATCGCGTCGGTGTGGATGTCGTATGCCACGAGGAGGGCTCCGATCCCGCCGCTGTTGTTTTCGATGCCGCAGCAGCCGCCAAGAAGCGCGGCGCAGACGTGCTGATAATCGACACTGCGGGCAGACTGCATAACAAGAAGAATCTTATGGATGAGCTTGCGAAGATAGATCGAGTTATCGATCGCGAGCTGCCGGGCTGCAGCCGCGAAACGCTGCTCGTAGTCGACGCGACGACCGGACAGAATGCCATCAGTCAGGCAAAGGAATTTAAGAATTCCGCAAAAATCACCGGACTTGTGCTGACCAAGCTCGACGGGACCGCTAAGGGCGGAATAGTCTTTTCGATAAAAGAGGAGCTCGGTATACCGGTCAAGTATATCGGCGTCGGCGAGCAGATGGATGATCTTCAGCCGTTCAGGGCGGATGAGTTCGTTCGCGCACTGTTTGAATGAGGATACACAATGCTTGAATTTGTACTTGCTACGCATAACAAAAACAAGGTCAGAGAGATGGAGCGGCTGCTCGGTCAGACGCTCGGGAATAAGGTCGAATTTTCCGTCAAAACGGCGGAGCAGGTCGGCGTGACCGACGAGATAGAGGAGAACGGCAGTACCTTTGAGGAAAATGCGCGTATAAAGGCGCGCGCACTTGCTTCCGACCGCTATATCTCGATCGCGGATGACTCCGGACTTTCGGTCGATGCGCTCGGCGGTGCGCCCGGGGTGTATTCGGCGCGTTGGTCGGGAGAGGGCGATGCGGGCAATAACCAAAAGCTGCTCCGCGAGCTCGAGGGTAAGCGCGGAGAGGAGCGCAGAGCGCGCTTTGTTACCGCCGTCTGCTGTATTCTGCCGGACGGCAGGGAGCTGATGCTGCACGGCGAGTGCGAGGGACTGATACTCGACGCACCGCGCGGCGAGGGCGGCTTCGGATATGATCCGCTCTTTCTCTACGAGCCGCTCGGACGCAGCTTTGCCGAGCTGAGCGGCGACGAGAAGAATGCCGTCAGTCATCGCGGACGGGCGATGCGGGCACTTGCCGACCGCCTTGCGCAGATATATATCGGCGGTACGGTGAATAAATGATGGAAGCATCCGAGAGAGGCGGCAGGCGGATAGGGCTTTACGGCGGAACCTTTGCCCCGCCGCACGCGGGACATGTTCACGCCGCACGCGCTTTTTCACGTGCGATTCAGCCTGATATCTTCTACATAATGCCCGCGTTCATTCCGCCGCATAAGCTCATAGATCCGTCCGATTCGCCGTTTGACCGACTCGAGATGGCGCGGCGCGCTTTCGGCGGCATTCCGCAGGCGATAGTCTCGGATTACGAGATAAGAGAGGGCGGCAGGAGCTATACTGTTAATACATTGCGTCACCTATGGAGCGAGGGCGATATATATATGCTTGTCGGCACGGATATGTTTCTGTCGCTGCCCACATGGCGCGAGCCGGAGGAAGTATTCCGTCTTGCACACATCGTGCTCATGCGCCGAGAGAGCGACCCGAACGAGACCTCACTTATAAAGCAGGCTCACGAGCGCTATGTGCGCGAATTTTCCGCGCGTATAACTCAGATAGACGAGCGCGCGCTCGAGTTGTCATCTACCGAGCTGCGGGAGCGGCTTGCGGGCGGCAGACCGATAGACGGGCTTGTGCCTTCGGACGTTGAGGATTATATCCGCGAGCACGGTCTGTACGGCTACGGCGCGAATGCCGCCTCCGAAAAATAAGCGTGCGCGGAGACTGAGACCGACCGAGACCGATTTTCGGAGAATGCATGTACTTGCCGGATGCAAAGGCGCTTGAATGCCGGATTTGAATGCCCGAAGAATTGCATGATACGGCTTGACACCGAAAAAACGCGGCATATGGCCCGACGTCTTGAATTTTACGATATTTGATTTGATGTTTTGCGATTTGCGGCATCGAAAAAGGATAAACCGAGAAAATACGGGAATAACTAACAGAGCAATGAACGAAAAAAATACAGATTATACTCCCGAGTTGCTTGACAGTCTCAGACAGAGGATCGAGGGCTCGGGACTGATGGACGGCAGACGGCTGAAGCACACGCTCGGTGTGAGCAGTGAGTGCGGAGAGCTTGCGCGGATGTTCGGCTTCTCGGAGGTCGATGCGCTGCGGCTGTCGGCAGCGGGGCTGCTGCACGATATAACGAAGCAGCGCAGCCCGGGTGAGCAGCTTGCGCTTTGCAGCCGATACGGAATAAGCTATCCCGCAGGCGCGGAGCATTCGCCTAAGGTCTTTCACGGTTGGACGGCGGCTGCGCTCGCACGCGACGAGTTTACCGAATACTGTGATGCGGAGATGGCGCAGGCTATCTATGAGCATACGACCGGCGGCGAGAATATGAGTCTGTTTTCGATGCTGCTTTATCTTGCCGATTATATCGAGCCGGGCAGGACCTTTCCCGACTGTGTGCGGCTGCGAGAGTATTTCTGTTCAGGCGCGCAGGGACTGAAGGGAGATGCGCTTTATAAGCATCTGCTGCGTACGCTTCTGCTGTCGTTTGATATGACTATACGCGGTTTGCTCGACGACGGCGAGGAGCTGTTTCCGATGACAGCGGTTGCACGCAATTCGGTGCTGCGCCGCATTGCCGGAACAGAATAGAATATGAAAATATCGGTGACCCGTGCGGGCAGAGCATGCGCGTCGGTGCACCTTTCGATATGATAAACGATTTCAGATAAGACTGCAAAAGACCGTAAGATCTGAGAAGATAAGAATTCGATAATTTCGGACAAGGTAAATACGATTCTTGACAGAGAACTGAGGAACAGGGGACTTAAATGGATAATAACAAGAGAAACGAAAATCGCGGCAATATCTCCCGTGAAAACAGCGAGCGACGAATAAGCGGCACCACCGGGCAGAACGGCAGACCCGTCCGTGATGTGTCGCATTTGAGCGGAGCACGGCATTCGGGCAATATGCAGAATTCCGGCGGTACATCACATTCCGGCGGGACACAGCACCAAAGCGGTTCGACCGGTCGTCCGTCGCAGCAGTCGCCGTCTCAGGGCAGAGCCCAGGATCCCGCTTTGCCGGGCGGCGCTCCGCGCGTGAATGCACCTGTGGGACAGAGCCGCGACGTACAGTCCGGCAGACCTGCTCAGAGCGGCGCACCGAGAGCTGCTCAGAGCGGCAGACCGAATCCGTCCGGCAACGGACGCACCGCTCGCAGCACCGACCGTTCCGGCAGACCGCAGCAGGGACGTCCCGGCGGAAAGAGGCCGATGGATAATGCGGCACGCCGTCGCCGCCGCAGAAATACCGTTCTTATCAGTATCGCTGCGTTTGTTGCGGTGCTTGCGGTAGTTGTTCTTGTACTGTGGAAGGTCGTAAACGATTATACACCGGATCAGGATCCCGGTCCCATAACCGATATCGTTACAGAGCCGGTCAGCGAGACGGTCGATGACGACGGCACGCCTCCGGTACCCGCGGCAAGCAGCATAGAGCGCAAATCGGGCTATTATACCATGCTTGTCGTAGGTCATGACCAGGTTGCGGTAAATACCGACGTTATCATGCTCGCCTCCTACGACGTAACGAATGAGAAGATATCGGTTATACAGATACCTCGCGACACCTACTTTGAGCTCGGCGGCAGCGCACACAAGATAAACAGTCTGTTTGCTATAGAGCGTGACACTACCATCAAGGATTCAAACGCACGCATACGCAGCGGCATGGAGGGCATGACCGATGTGCTCGAGCGAGGACTCGGTATTCCGATCGACTTCTGGGCTATGGTCGACCTCGACCAGTTCGGCGATCTTGTCGATGCGATCGGCGGTGTTCCGATAGACCTGCCCTGTGACATGGATTACGAGGATTCCGAGCAGGATCTGTATATCCATCTCAAAAAGGGACAGCAGGTGCTCGACGGCGATTCTGCCGAGAAGTATATCCGCTTCCGCAAGGGAAATAACGGCTATGCTCAGGGTGATATCGGACGAGTTGACGCTATGAAGGTGTTCATGAGTGCACTGTGCCGTCAGATAAAGAACAATCTCTCTATCTCGACGGTGCCGAAGCTTGCGGAGACCGCGATAAACATGGTCAATACCGATATGAAGGTGCTTGACTGCGTCTATTTCGGCAAGAACTTTATGAAGAACGTTGACATGTCGAATGTCAACTTTGTGACCCTGCCGGGCGAGGCGGTCAATGCCGGAACTTCTTATTATGTAATGAACAAGGCGGGCATGCTCAAACTGATGAATGAGTATTTCAATCCTTATAAGATCGAGATAACCGACGCGCTGTTCGATCCTACCGGAATGTTCGGCAAAAACGCCGATGAGAGCATATCTTCCGTATACAAGGCGCCCGTGTCCGAAAAGCTCGAGAGCAGCATTCACAATGCAAGCGATATCAACGACAACGGACTTGAGATCGCACGTACCGGCAGCAGAAGCAACTGATACGGCGATACGGCAAATCGGACAGAATATATCAATTTAAAGACCTGACGGAGGCTCTGACGGCAGAGTGGCTCCGATGCGGCACATGCACGATGCAGAGGCGCATATATGTTCGGCGGTACAGCCGAAGCATGCGCCGCCGTGCGGTATCGCGATACATATGAAAGGAAGCGCCAGACAGCGCAAAACGAACATGGAAAAGGATAATATGAATGACGAGCTGCTCGGCGGTCTCCCTGAGAGCGATGCCGACGGCGCGGAGTATGAAGAGGTATATATCGAGGAGGAGTTTGAGAACGGCGAGTCCGCCGACGATGAGTTGACCGACGATGAGGACTATACCGAGATAAGCTACGAGACGCTTGTCATGACCGACCGAGACAGTCACCGCGCGATAATCCCCGACGAGCTGAGCCGGCCGGAGGATCTGCTGCGCGCGGTAGTTCGCGTACTCGACTCCAAGAAGGCTCGCGGGCTCAAGGTGATGCGCGTCGCGGATAAGACGATCATTGCCGACTACTTTGTAATGTGCACGGGTACGTCAAATACTCAGCTGCGCGCACTCTCGGGCGAGCTCGAGGAGCGGCTTGCGGAGGTCGGCGTTCATCCCGGTCACATCGAGGGCTACAACGAGGCAAACTGGATCATTATGGACTATGCCTCGGTCATCGTCCACATCTTCGACCGCGAAACGCGGAATTTCTACAATCTCGAAAAGCTCTGGGGCGATGCCGAGGAGATAGACATCGACTCACTTCTCGTCGACTGAGCATCGGCGTATCAATACATAAAGAGGGACGGCTGTATGAAATACGATTTTACGACATCGGACAAAAAGTGGCAGGACAAATGGGAGGAGGCAGGCATCTTTCATGCCTCCGACGACAGGTCAAAGCCTAAGTTTTACGGGCTTGTCGAGTTTCCGTACCCCTCGGGCGCGGGAATGCACGTCGGACATATCAAGGCATATTCGGGACTTGAGGTGGTCAGCCGCAAGCGCCGCATGCAGGGCTATAATGTTCTGTTTCCTATCGGCTTTGATGCGTTCGGTCTGCCTACCGAGAACTACGCGATAAAGAACAATATGCACCCGCGCGCGGTGACCGATAAGAATATTCATCATTTTATTGAGCAGCTCAAGCGCGTAGGCTTCTCGTTCGACTGGACGAGAACGGTGGATACCACCGACGAGAGTTATTATAAGTGGACGCAGTGGATTTTCCGCAAGATGTTCGATGCGGGACTTGTTTTCCGCGATAAAACCCTTGTAAATTATTGCCCGTCATGCAAGTGCGTCCTCTCGAATGAGGATTCTCAGGGCGGCAAGTGCGATATATGCCACAGCGAGGTCGTTCAGCGCTCCAAGGATGTATGGTATCTGCGCATAACCGCATATGCCGATAAGCTGCTCGACGGTCTCAGGCATGTCGATTATCCCGCAAATATCCGTATGCAGCAGGAGAACTGGATAGGACGCTCGACCGGAGCGTTTGTCAATTTCACACTTGCCGGACTTGATGAGAGTCTGCGCATCTATACCACCCGTCCGGATACGCTGTTCGGCGTTACCTTTATGGTAATTGCGCCCGAGCATCCGGTCATCGACCGTCATGCCGACCGCATTGCCAATATGGACGAGGTCGGCGCATACCGCGAGGAATGTGCGAAAAAGACCGAGTTTGAGCGTACGCAGCTCGTCAAGGACAAGACGGGCGTTCGTCTCGACGGTATCAGCGCGATAAATCCCATCACCGGAGCCGAGATACCGGTCTATATCTCCGACTATGTTATGATGGGCTACGGAACGGGCGCCATCATGGCTGTTCCCGCACACGATGAGCGCGACTACGACTTTGCCCGTAAATTCGGTATTGATATTATCCCGGTTATCGAGGGAGGCAATATCGAGGATGGAGCATACACCGGCGACGGACGTATGATTAACTCCGATTTCCTCAACGGCTATACGAACAAAAAGGACTCTATCGAGCGTATGCTCGACTACCTCGAGGAGAAGGGAATAGGCGAGCGCGGTGTTCAGTACAAGATGAAGGACTGGGCGTTCAACCGTCAGCGCTATTGGGGCGAGCCTATCCCGATCGTGCACTGCCCGAAGTGCGGCATGGTCGGCGTTCCCTATGATGAGCTTCCTCTCCGTCTGCCCGATGTTGAGAATTTCGAGCCGGGCGAGGGCGGCGAGTCTCCGCTTGCAAAGATAGATTCGTTCGTCAACTGCACCTGCCCGAAGTGCGGAGGACAGGCAAAGCGCGAGACCGATACCATGCCTCAGTGGGCGGGCTCGTCGTGGTACTTTATCCGCTATGTCGACCCGCACAACGATAATGCGCTCGCCGATCCGGAGGCTATGAAATACTGGCTTCCCGTAGACTGGTACAACGGCGGAATGGAGCATGTAACCCGACACCTTATTTATTCGCGCTTTTGGTACCGTTTTCTCTACGATATCGGTGTTGTTCCCACGCCGGAGCCTTATGCTAAGCGCTCGGCGCAGGGCATGATACTCGGAGCGAACGGAGTTAAGATGTCAAAGTCGCTCGGCAACGTCGTTGACCCTAACGATGTCGTCGACAAGTTCGGCGCGGATACGCTCCGTACCTATGTACTCTTTATGGGTGATTACGGCTCTGCCGCACCGTGGAACGATAATTCCGTCCGCGGCTGCAAGCGCTTTCTCGACCGTGTCGTTTCCCTGACCGATATCGCGTCGGGCAGAGGCGAGACTCCCGAGCTTTCGAGCGCATTCCATAAGACCGTCAAAAAGGTTACTGAGGATATCGAGGCTATGAAGTTCAATACCGCCATAGCCGCAATGATGACCCTGCTCAACGATATCTGCGACCACGGCTCGCTCACGCTTGACGAGCTGTCGGTATTCATCCGTATTCTCAGCCCGTTTGCACCGCACGTGTGTGAGGAGCTGTGGGCTGCTATCGGCGGGGAGGGCTTTGCCTCTGTTGCACCGTGGCCGGAATACGACGAGTCCAAGACTGTTGACGATACCGTAGAGATCGCCGTTCAGGTATGCGGAAAGCTGCGCGGAACGGTCACCATTCCCGTCTCCGCAACGAGCGAGGAGGCTATCGCAGCCGCAAAGGCTGATGCTCGTGTGGCTGCTAATCTTGAGGGCAAGACGGTGATCAAGGAGATCTACGTTCCCGGCAAGCTCGTAAATATCGTAGCAAAGTAAAGAAAGATATCAGAATAATAAAGCAGACATCTCGTGCAGTACCCGACTGCATGAGATGTCTGCTTTTATACCGATATGCGCATACGGCGCTGTCGGCGCTATGTCTTAATTTCTATCGCAGTTCAGATGCGGTCTGCATCGTGTACGGCGTTTTCCTTTTCCTTTTTGAAATAGCGATGTGCCGGACGGAAGCAGAGCAGGGCAATGCCGATGAGCAGCGCCGTCGACGACAGACTTATCGGGTAGACCGTCATAATGGTAGTGAAGGTCGGATTCTGCGGAAATACAAAGTTTATCCAGAATATGCGTATACCGCATACGCCGATGGTCGTGAGAATGGCGGGTATGAGCGAGATTCCGAAGCCGCGCATATAGCCGGAGAGCACCTCGTACAGCATACTGAATACATATGCGGAGAAGAGATAGATCAGGCGGGTGTAGCCTATCTCGATGACCTCGGGATCGCTGTTGAAGATAGACAGCAGGAAGCGTCCCGACAGCAGGACTATTCCGATGGCAATCGCTGAGGCGATAAAGTCCTCGAGAATGCTCAGCAGCAGCGTTTTGCGGCAGCGGTCGATCTGACGCGCGCCGTAGTTCTGACCGACGAAGGTCGTGCACGCCTGACTGAAGGAGTTGAGTACATAGTAGGCGAGCAGCTCAATATTGAGCGCCGCACTCGATGCTGCCATGACCACCTTGCCGAGGCTGTTGATAGCCGACTGAATTACGATATTCGAGAGCGAGAACACAGCGCTCTGGATGCCTGCCGGCAACCCTATCTTCAGTATCAGCTTCATGCTCTGACCGTCGATCCTCAGGCTGCGCGGTTCGAGCTTTATATATTTGTCGGTACGTATCAGGCGGATAAAGAGTATCAGCGAGCTCAGCGCATTCGATATGACCGTTGCTATCGCAACGCCGTTTACCGTCATTCCGAGAACGGCGACGAAGAACAAGTTCAGTATAACATTGAGTACACCCGAGCAGGCAAGCGCTATCAGCGGGACCTTTGTATCACCGATGCTGCGGAATATCGCCGCCTCGAAGTTATACAGCAGTATGACCGGCATCCCGAGCAGATAGATGCGCAGATAGAGCAGCGCGAGCGGATAAACATCGTCCGGGACATTCAGCGAATGCAGCAGTGTACCCGCGATCAGCTCGCCTATTACAGCGATAGCTGCTCCGCCGAGCAGTGCAACGAGAATAGAGGTATGTACCGCGCGGTGTACCGCATCCTTGTCGTCGCGTCCTATTGCGTTTGCGATAACGACGTTTGCGCCGAGTGCTATGCCGACGAACAAATTTACGATAAGTCCGATGATGGCGGTATTTGCTCCCACCGCCGCTACCGCTGCGGTCTTTTCTGCAGCGTCGCCGGCAAAGTTGCCGACTACCGCGACATCAGATGCGTTGAACAGCTGCTCGAGTATCGCCGTTGCCGCTACCGGCAGAGCGAACCGCGGCAGCTTGTTCCATATCGAGCCGTGCAGCATGTCGAGCTGGTGTGACTTCGCTTTTGCTTTCATAAAATATCCTTTGTCCTGCATAAGAAAATACTTCTATATGCAGATTATAACATTGTTTTCCGAAAATATAAATACCCGACGAAAAAATATTTTGCATAAATTTTCGCGTAGTCTCCGACCGGAGTTTATGCGATAGGTCGTGCGGAGCAGCCGCTCAGGCGGTCTGATATCTCAACGCGGCTCCGTATGCCATGTCTGCGCCCGGGTAAAAAGCAAAAATCCCATCGGAAACAATCTTCCGATGGGACCGGGCGCCACCCTAACGTGGTGACCCGTAGGGGAATCGAACCCCTGTTACCGCCGTGAAAGGGCGGTGTCTTAGCCGCTTGACCAACGGGCCTGGTAGCGGAAGTCGGATTTGAACCAACGACCTGCCGGGTATGAACCGGATGCTCTAGCCAGCTGAGCTATTCCGCCATATTGCCCTCGACGCTCGACGAGGGATATTATATCATATCCGAGCGCGCTTGTCAATATCTTTTTTTTATAAAATGTTAAAACAAGTTTTCTTTCGGCGGAGGTTGTAATTTACGGCATGTTGCTGTATAATATAAGATGTAAAATTATAGGCACTTACAGCCGATCATCGGCTTTTGAATTTATGCCGTAAATGCGGCGATCATACGGAGGTGCAGCATGCAGCCAAAACTCAAAACCTCGCGCGGCGGTATACGTCTGCCTATGAGCATAGGCGGTGTAGACAGGCTGCACACGGCGCCGTTGCCCGAGACCGCCGCGCTGTATCTCGACTGCCCCGCCGGAAGGATAGCGGAGCCGGCGGTACACGAGGGCGATACTGTATGCAGATATTCGCTGCTTGCCTCGCCGATAGGTGAGATAGGTACTCCGGTGTACAGCTCGATATCCGGACGTGTCGCTCGCATCGGAGAGGATGATGGCGGCCGACCTGTCATTATTATTTCCTCGGACGGTACGGGAAAAGCCGAGGCGCATTCCCATGTCCCGCGTCCGCTCGGAGAGCTGACCGCGGAGGAGATAGTCGCGCTTGCGCGCGGCGCGGGTATAATCTGCCGCTCGGGACTTCCGATGTGGAAAAATATCGAGCTGTCGGTCGGCGCGGCGCATACTCTCATCATCAGCGCGCTTACCTCCGACCCGCTTGATCGCTCGCTGCTCACTCTCGCAGCATGCAAGCCTGAGGCGCTGCTCTGCGGCATCAAGATAATTCAGCGTGCGCTCGGCATTCGCCGCGCCGCAGTTGTTATTCCGGAGCGCGGTGCATCGGCTCTTTCGCGTTTGCGTACCGCTGCCGCCGAGGACGGCTCTGCGGAGCTGTTCCGATTTATCACCGCGACCGAGATATACCCGATGCACGAGGATGCGCAGCTGATATACGCGCTTGCGGGACCGGCAATGCCTGACGGAGCGCATCCGTCGGATATCGGATATGCGGTATTTGATTCCGCTTCCTGCGCAGCGCTGTTTGAGATGTACGCGACCGGAGAGCCGTGCGTCGACACTGCGGTGACTGTGACCGGAGACTGTGTTCGCTGTTCCGCCACTGCTCTTGCTGCGATAGGAACACCGATAGCCTCGCTCGAGTCGATCGCGGGCGGACTGAGGAAGCGAGCGTTGCGCACCGTTCGCGGCGGTCGTATGATCGGCAGCATCGCCTCGCAGGAGGATTCCCTCGAGCAGTGCACCGGGCTTGTTCAGTTTTCGGGCAGACTTGAAACGCGCGCGGAGACCGACTGCATCCGCTGCGGCAGATGTGTTTCGGTATGCCCGCATAATCTTGCGCCGCTGTATCTTTCGATGTACGGCAGGCGAGACGGTTTTAATAAATGCAGAAAGTATCATATAGAGTCGTGCAGCGGCTGCGGCTGCTGCGATTATGTTTGTCCCTCCGGCATTCCGCTGACCGAAAATATTATCTCAGCCCGCGACCGCATGAATTCAGCCGTAGGCAACGGTGCATCGACACATATGCCGCGCGCCGAGAATGCTGCGGAGGTGCGTTCGTCCGGCAAAGCCGGAGCGAACAAGCAAGGTGAGACAAATAAGAAAAGAAAGGGGAAACGGGCCGGAAGATGAGCGAAGAAAAGAGATCACGCTCGGTCAATGAGTTTGAGAATCTGCTCGGCGATCTTTTTGAAGCCGAGGAGCGAAAAGAGGAAGCGGATGCGGAGCTTTTCGACGCATCGGGCTTTGAGGAGCTTGTAGCCTCAGGTCTGACCGATAAGTCCGATGCCGTCCGGTATCCCCGCACAGAGCAGCCGAGCGCTGCACAGCGGACCTCTGCGGAGCTCGGTAGACCGCAGCAAGCGGAGCACCGCACAGTACCGACAGCGAGTAACGGAAACGACCGTGCCCGCGCCGCATCTGAGCATCTCAGCGTGCAGTCCGCAGCCTCAAAACCGAAGACTGAGACGCTTCGAGTTAAGCAGGAATCTTCAAATGTCGTGGCTGCAAAGCCCGAACCTATAAAAGCCCCTACAAGGTCGGAGCCTGCCGATACCGCATCAAGAAAGCCTACGGCAAGCGGCATTTCGGCAAGGAGTATGCCTGCCGAGCGTCGCGCTTCAAACGATGTTCCCGTAAGGAACGTACCCGCAGAGTATCGTGATTTAAATAATATCGGCGCAAGGGATGTATCCGCCGAGCGCCGCACTTTAAACGATCCTCTCGTTAGGAGCGCTCACATCGAGTCCTGTTCTTTAAACAGCGCTCCCGCAGATAGTATTTCTGCCGAAAATCGTAATTCGGTCAAAGCCGATGCCGGAAAGGCAAAGAATATTCCCGTGATAAAGCCGCATCGAACCTGCGAGGCAAATTCGCACGGCACATCCGGCAGCCGCTCGGAGCGTTCCGCCGCTCCCGCAGTCCCCGCGCATTCCTCCGCCGTAAGGGCTGCCGTACCAATGGCATACGGCGCGGCGGACAGAGAGGCGCGGCGGGCAAAGCGCGAGCGTATTGCTCTGCCGCGTCCGGTTCGCGGGCACGGTGCGCCGTTCATCACATCCGGCAGACCCGTTACCGCCATATATGCCGATATGCTTGTGGCGACACTGCCCGCGATAATATGGGCGGTGTTCCTTTTCGGTGTGCGCTGCCTTGCCGTGATCATCTGCTCGGTAGGCGCCGCCGTGCTTACCGAGCTTGTGCTCGAGCAGCTGCTGCGGCACCGCGTGACGGTATCCGATCTCTCCGCCGTATGGAGCGGCGTAACGGTGGGCATGCTCATGCCGCCCTCGGTCTCGTTTTGGGTGCCGATGCTTGCCTCCGCTGTCGGTATAGGCGTGTTTAAATGCGCACTCGGCGGCAGAGGACGCACTGTGATAAGTCCCGCGCTCGGCGGCTTTGCCGTCCTTACACTGCTCATGCCCTCCCGTCTCGGGGCGTTTACCGCGCCGTTTTCGCGTCTGTCGGTGTTCTCATCGGCCGGCGAGGGAGCATCGTATCTGCTGTCCTCCGTTCCCGGCGCGAGCATGCCGTCCGAGTCGATAGGCTCGCTCTTTCTCGGTATTCGCCCCGGCACGATAGGAGAGGTCAGCGCGCTGATGCTGCTTATAGGCCTTGCATATCTCATGGCGAGAGGAGTGCTCTCGTGGGAGGCTCCGCTGACCTTTGTCGGCATCTCGGCATTACTGTTCTATATTTTTCCGCGTTACTCGCTCGAGGATCGCTTCCTTGCGGCAGAGCTGCTGTGCGGACTTATCCCGATATGTGCACTTGTTTTCGCGCCGGATTTTGCCTGCTCGCCCGTCTTTTCCACCGCCCGGCTCGTCTACGGCGCTTTGTGCGGCGTGCTGACCTTCGGACTGCGCTATCTCGGTGTTGGTATTTACAGCGCGGTGTATGCGACTCTTGCCGTACAGATTTTTTCGCGTCTGCTCGATTCGCTGTTTATTCCGAAGTGCTTCGGAAACACTGTCGGGGCACGGCTGTTTCATACCGAGGCTGAAAAGCAGTCGAACTGAAGACCGCGCGGATGAAAAAAGCATCGGAATACGGTGCGGAGACCTCCGAAAACATCAGACCGGATAGAATCGTATCGTAAGCATCCGACCTAAACGCACCCGACAGAAACGCATCCGACCGAAACGCACCCGACCGAAACGTATCCGGTTGACACGCATTGAATCTGAAAGTATTGATTCGTAATACCCCGAATCGGGCGGCGGTCGCGCACGGGCACGGAGCGCATAACGCATTATGGTATAAGACCGTGGCGAAAATATCTTTTTTGAGGTGTTACCTTGGCTGATATTAATATCGTTCTTGTGGAGCCGGAGATCCCGCAGAATACCGGCAACATCGCCCGCACCTGCGCGGCGACGGGTGCTGCGCTTCATCTTGTGCGCCCGCTCGGCTTTGAGATAGACGACCGCAAGCTGCGGCGCGCGGGACTTGACTACTGGAATAAGCTTGACATAACCTACTATGACAGCCTTTCCGACTTTCTTGAACAGCACGGCGGCGATCCGCTGTATCTCTTTTCGACCAAGGCGCCGCGCGCCTACACCGATCCGCATTACCCGCGCGGGGTATTTCTTGTATTCGGCAGGGAGACGCGCGGACTGCCTGAGGATTTTATCCTCGACCGGCTCGATACCGCCGTTCGCCTGCCGATGCGCCCGACGCTCCGCAGCCTGAATCTGTCGAATACCGTCGCGGTAGCCGTCTATGAGGTGCTGCGTCAGGGCGGCTTTGAGGGGCTCGAGGATGCGGGAAAATTCGGCGCGGCGGAATAACTATTCCGTACCAGACGGAAACATTCGGCGTATCCGGCGGTGCCCGGCTGAAAAAATGAACGCCTTTCGGCGTTTTCGGGCTTGTAAGGGCTGTTTATTATTGACACAGAGCCGTTTTTGAAGTATAATCACTAAGTATTGATATCTGTATTTCGGCATCGGCGAGGAATCGCCTTCCGATTGAAATTTCAGTGTCGGCGAGGGCTGCCTGCCGATGTAACATTAATGTCGGCGGAGGCATCCGCCGATTAGAAATGAGGAAGTATGCATACCTATATCCCCGAGGGCTATGCCCCGATACTCGACCTTTATCAGACTCAGACCGCGATAGGTGATCTCAAGCAGTCGTTTCAGCGCGAGCTCGCTACCGCACTTAACCTGAAGCGCGCAACCGCGCCGCTGTTTGTCGATCCCGCATCGGGACTCAATGATAATCTTAACGGCGTTGAGCGTCCGGTCAGCTTTGATATCAAGGGAGTTGATACGGTCGCAGAGGTCGTACAGTCGCTTGCCAAGTGGAAGCGCATGGCGCTGATGCGTTACGGCTTTGCTCCCGGTGAGGGCATATATACCGATATGAACGCTATCCGCCGCGATGAGGATCTCGACAACCTCCACTCGGTTTATACCGACCAGTGGGACGGGGAAAAGGTCATCACGCGCG